>ENA-UOOM01001669-UOOM01001669.1-fermentation-metagenome-genome-assembly--contig:-NODE-1669-length-20463-cov-4.012005_pt1 | contig 20463 bp, 20 predicted proteins | sample MGYA00245781_ERZ724031 | MGnify/ENA primary metagenome ERZ724031 (study PRJEB28704, sample SAMN03018317) | fermentation metagenome | biome: anthropogenic terrestrial biome; feature: soil; material... | reverse complement strand
GGCTAAAACTTACAACCGAAGCTGTGGGATTGGAGATGCGGCTATACATGTGTCCGTCTTTTTTTAAATCAAACAACGCTGCCAGTTCGTCGGCATTGTCATACTTATAGGTGGTGGATTGGGCGATGGGTGCAATGCGCGGCTCTCCGTTTTTAGCTTCATAGCCTGCCTGCACACACAAGGTGTCTATTTTTTGCTTTTTCATTTTTACATTCCTCTCTTTTTTGATTGACTCACTGCATGGGCTTTGAGCATCCGACGGCGGTGTTTTGAATAAAAAAAATCCCGCCCTTTCTTTGAAAGGACGGGATAAACCGTGTTACCACCTTACTTCGCTGTTGCCTCACAACAACAGCCTCATCAGATACCATCATATCTTATCTCTGTAACGGGAGAACCCGTATCAACCTAAAGCTTCCGCTCTCGGCCAATCCTAAAGAAAGACCATCTTCACGTGTTATCCGCCTGCTTCGTTTCACCGACCCGAAGCTCTCTGCAAGGCATCTGCAAACGCTACTCTTCTCTCTATGAAGTTTTTTGATTTGCCACATCATAACATATCGCCTGTTTTTCGTCAAGGGTTTTGCGGATATTTTGTGTGCTGTCGCCTTTGTTTTCTGTGTTGTTGTCACACTGCCAATCATAAACACATGGCGAGGAATATCCTTTTTAGCACCGCATCGTCAAAAAAATTAATTACATAAATATCTTCGCAGAAATCTTTTTTGTAGTATAATAGTATTATAATATTTAGAATAAAATTAAAACAAATAACGGAGGTATGTATGAATAAGATAAGAGAGATGATCCAAGAAGGCAAAAAACCCATCGGCACATTTTATGATTTGGGCGGACAGACCGCCGTGGAATGCATTGCACTTTCCGGCATTGACTACATCATCATCGACACCGAGCACGGCTCCATCGACTTGGAAACGGCAAAAATGGCCATTTGCGCGGCAGAATACCGCGGGTCGGTTCCTTTTGTGCGCGTCAAAGAAATTTCGCGTGCCGCTATTTTGAAAATGTTGGATGCCGGCGCAAAGGGCTTGGTTATTCCTTGCGTCAAAACCGTTGATGAAGTAAAAGAAATCGTTGAATACGGCAAATATTTCCCCGTGGGCAACAGAGGCTTTGCACATACGGCGGCGAGCGCTTTTGGCACCTCGGAATTTGCCGGAAATTTGGAAAAACATTTCCAACAATCCAATGAAAAAACATTATTGCTTCCGCAGTGCGAAACCGCAGAATGCTTGGAAGACCTCGAAAATATTGTAGCTATTGACGGCGTTGACGGCATTTTTGTGGGTCCCTTTGACCTTTCCATTTCCTTGGGTATTCCGGGACAGATGGACAATCCCATAATGATCGATGCCATGAAACGCATTCAAAAGGTCTGCAAAGACGCGGGCAAACTCTCCTTTATTTTCTCCGGTTCTGTCGAAGACAGCAAATTAAAACTTGGCTGGGGATATGATTCTGTTACCTGCGGCATGGACGCAATGTTCTTGCTCAACGCATACAAATCCCTCATTGCAGACATCAGAGCTTAATATTTGTTTTTGTTTCAACCATTTAAAAGGCTGCCTTAGGCAGCTTTTTTTATTGTCAAACAAAATATTTGCTCTGCGGCGCGTTGCAATTATGCTCAATTTGTGTATAATAATACTACTTTGTTGTAACGAAAGGATTGCTATGAATCCCTTGAAAAAAGCTTTTGCACATGCAGCGATTTCGGGTATGATTTTCGTTATCTTTATCGCCGTTTCGCTGTTTTTGGGTACCGATACATCGTTGGGAAAAATTGCCTGGTTTGCCTCTTGGCCCTTTGCGGCCTATGCCGCATTGCAGCTGTTTGTTTTGTTTCCGATTCATTTGATGCGCAATAAAAAAGCGCGCAATCTTTTGGATTTGGATATTGAAGAAAACCGACGCGACGCCGACGCACAGCTCGCAAAGACCTATCGAGAGTCCATCTATCCTCTTCTATCAAAAAATCATGCCGTAGCCGTTCTTCTTTGCAGGTACAAAGGCGGCATACCGCTTCTTGTCAAAGAGCAAATTTATGCTGTTTTAGCCAGCAACAACAGTCTCATTTTTGTGAGCCAAGACCCCGATGAAGTGCTGTTAATTTTGCGCTTTTCCGATATCGAAGACGTGGACTATCAATTGGTTGAGGGCGATGGCATGCCGATTCGCACCACCACCACCACGCGCTATTTGCAAGTGCAGGAAATCAGATATACCGTCACCATTCGCTACCGCGATAAAAAGAATAACCATATTCAAACCATGCATTTTATTTTTCCGAAAATCGACACCATTCAATATCCGCCCGATCAATTTCCGAACGAATACGCCTACCTGGTTAAACACGCCGCTCCGCGGGCACTGTTTAACGAAGCGGCATTGAGCAAATGCAATCTGTTTTCTTATATTGAAAGTCGCATCAAAAAACACTGACCAAGCGAAAAGCAGGCACCTTGCCTGCTTTTTTTATTAACTGTATTAACTGTTTTTATCGAATTTTTAAATTTGTTGTTATTTTTCATCGGCCAACACGGGCAGCGGAGAAGGGAAAAACGGCATCGGCTCAAATTTAAATTTGTTGCGTCTGTGCAGGTTGTCGATTTTTTCTTTTATTTTTTCGTCTTCACAAATCCCCTGTCGAATGTATTTGTTGAGCACTCGATAGGAAAAGCCAATATTGTCTTCATCGGTTTTGCCGCTTAGGCCGTCTGCCGGAACTTTTTTTGCCAAGGCAATGGGAAGGTTGAGATAGACACCCAGTTCCATTACCTCTTCACTGGTCAGTCCGCCCAGGGGCGAAAACGCACCGATGGCATCGCCATATAACGTGGTATAGCCAATCCATCTTTCGGAGAGGTTGCCCGTGTTTACGACACGGCTTCCTTCGATAGACTGTGAAATGGCATACAAGAGCGTCATGCGTATGCGCGGCGGCATGTTGATGCGCGTTTGTGTGCTGATTTCGTCAAAAAACGTGCCCTTCGGTTTTTGCAATGCCGCTGTAAACGCCTCTGCCATAGGCGAAATATCGCAGGTGACATGGGCAATATCCAACAACTCCACCAACTGATACGCATCGGCAATATCATCTTGGCGAGCATTGGGCATTAACACCCCATACACGTTTTCTTTGCCCACCGCTCTGACAGACAAGGCGGCGACGACAGAACTGTCTTTTCCGCCGGAGATTCCCAAAACAATTTTGCTGCCGCCGGATTCTTTGAGCTCCCTTTGTATCCAAGCAACCAATTCCTTTGTCAGCTTTTCCATATCTAACGTGCCGTTCATTTTTTCCTCCCGTTTATACCTTTATGCAGCTGTCAAAACCATCCTGCTTTTTTTAGGACTATTATAGCACGCTTGGGCTATTTACTGCAGTTGAATCTTGATAAAAACCGCATATTTTGTGGCAACACGCCACCCGTGGCCGCTGTCAATAGGGGCATTTTGTGGCATCGAAGCAAATATTTAAATCATTGACGCCGTCACGCACCTTTTCGATATGATACACGGCGCTCTCCTCTTGAAAACTAAAACGCAACGATTTTGTCAGTGATTCTCGGGGAATTTCAAAAACAAAGACGACTTTTTTTGTCTCTCCCTCCATCAAAGCATCTTTTTTTGTTGCATAAGTCTCATCATTTTGCTGCATGAAAGCAGCCACATCCTCGCTGTGTTCATACAGATTAAATTCGCGTTTTGCCGAATCCACCAGCACCACCGATAGCGGCTCATAACCCTCCTCAATTTGTTGCTCGACACCAATTTCCACCTCAGCCACAATAAAACGCGCTTCTGTTTCATAGGTGCCCCCAAGGCCCGTAACCGAAAATCCGTCATCGTACAACAGGGTTTTAATTTGGTACGACCCTAATGAGCCTGCTGTGTTTGCCTCATAGGTTACATACTTCTCGCTCTCTTTTCCGCAGGCTGCCAACATCAATATAACAGCGAAAATCAAAAGAACCATCCGCCCTATTTTTTTCATTTGTATCTCCTTCTATTCTATATCGCTGTGAGATAAAGTGATACGTCTTTATATTAGAATATTATGTTATATTAATATAATAACACAGCTTTGTGCCTTTTGCAACAAAAATGTTGTCGCTTTTCTGCTGTGCATAATAATATTTTTTATCATTCTTGCTTTCTGATAAAAACTATGCTAACATGCTTTTACATTCAAACTAATCAAACAATATATTCTTAGGAGGAATGGTCCCATGAAAGCTTCCCATATTAACGATACCACGTTAGTTACTTTGCCGGACGGATTGTATGAAAATGTTAAAGCACGAGTGCTCATCTCACCTCGTGACGGTTCTGACGAATTGGTTTTGAGATTATTCGAAGTAGGACAAGGCGGACACTCTGCCGATCACGCCCACGACTACCCACACTATGTCTATGTTGTAGACGGTCAAGGAATTTTGGAAATGGGTGACGACGAATATCCTCTGAGCGCAGGCTCTTACGCGTTTATCAACGAATCCGCGCAACACCAGCTGATCAATACGGCAACAGACGGCAGCGCGCTCAAGTTTTTGTGTATGGTTCCCCGCGAAGGCCACAAAGGTTTTCCGGAAGACGATGTAGAAGCAGCAGGTTCTTGCGAACTCTAAACATTGCAAAGAAAACAAAATACCACTCGATAATCGAGTGGTATTTCTTTTTATGCCGCAAGGCGTCGATTAAACAAATTTGATGCCGACACTTCCCAATCCCTGAAAACTCACGCAGAAATGGTCTCCTGCTTCCGCGGCCACCGCTGCCGTAACGGCACCCGACAGCACGATGCTGTTTTCTTTGAGCTCAATATCAAATTCTGACAATTTATTTGCCAACCATGCCACAGATGCTGCAGGATTGCCCCAAACCTCTGCGCCTGTCCCCGAACTGACCAGCTCTCCGTTTTTTTCCAATGTCATGCCCACAAGACGCATATCCACTTTTCGAATATCCGTCAGACGGCTACCCAACACCACCATGGCGCTGGAACCGTTGTCGGCAATGGTATCCGTCAATTTTATTTTCCAATCCTTAATACGCGTATCAATAATTTCAATGGCCGGCGCAACCCAATTGGTGGCGTTGTACACGTCCGCAATGGTCACACCCGGTCCTCTCAGTGTCTTGTGAATGCAAAACGCCATTTCTCCTTCGATTTTAGGAGAAATCAGGTTTTCCATTTTGCATGTCTGGCCTTCGAGTAAGAGCATTTTGTCGGTCAAATGTCCATAGTCCGGCTCGGTAATGCCACCCATTTGTTGCATGGCACGACTTGTAAGCCCGATTTTCATACCGATGAGCTTTTCGCCGTTTTCCAGTTTTTTCGCTACATTTTCCAACTGAATGGCATAGGCGTCCTCCACGGTAATATCCGAATATTGGTCGCTGAGCGGATCAATTTGATATCTCCCTTTTTCCGCCTGAAACAAATCTTCCGCCGCTTTTTTTCTGTCCATATTGGCCTCCTCGTTCGTTAATTTTCAGTATTATTTTCATAAAAATTTCTCATCAGAATTTCTCTGATTGTAACAGTATACCATATACCCCATTGATATGCGGAATACTTTTTTTTATTCTTTCTTTTGCCCTGTGTTTGCTGCCCATATACTTTTGTCGCCGTAGTCGACTGTTGTGCCACTTTCTTGATTCCATTGCCCAAGTCATGCTTTTGCCGATTGCATGAATAAAAAAGAACTGTTATAATTCTTTACATGTCTCATTACCCCCCAAGGAGGTGCGCACTATGAAACCGAGTCGTACACAAGCTTATGATATTTTACTCAAATACAACACCAGTCAAGCACTTATTTATCACGCATTGGCAGTGGAAGCCGTCATGCGTCACTATGCCGAAAAATTTGGCGAAGATGTTGAAAAATGGGGCGCCATCGGCCTTTTGCACGACCTGGACTATCAGCTCTATCCCGAACAGCATTGCCAAAAGGTTGTAGAACTGCTGAAAGAGGAAGATGTCGACGAGGAATATATCCGCGCCGTTCAAAGCCACGGCTACGGCATTTGTTCGGATGTTAAGCCTGTGGAAAAAATGGAAAAAATTCTCTACACCATTGATGAAATCACCGGCCTGATCAATGCCTGTGCCATCATGCGTCCCTCTAAGAGCGTACTGGACTTGGAATTGAAAAGCGTTAAGAAAAAATTTAAAGACCGCTCCTTTGCTGCAGGTGTAAACCGTGAAGTAATTCAAAAGGGCGCTGAAATGCTGGATATGCCCCTTGATGAGATTATCACCGAAACCATTTTGGGCATGCGCAGCGCAGCGGAAGAAATCGGCTTAAAGGGAAATTTATAATTTTGTCGCACGATTGGCAGCTTTTCGAGTGAAGAGCCCGAAAAAAATTGTTGCGCCGAAAATTGTTTTCCTGCTTTGGATTGTACGTTAAACACTATAAAAAGCACCCGCGGGTGCTTTTTATGATTTTTTGTTTTTATTCTGTTTTATATTTACTTGTTTCATAATCAAACACTACACTTCTGCCGTTTAAGGCAATGCACTCATATTCCGCATAACAACAATCAGGACACAGCACATAGCATACACTCATTCCCTCGACAACCTCTGTTTTATGCCACAATCCCATGCTTTTACAGACAGGGCACTGCGCGCCTTCATCCGCATCAGCTGCCGTGAGCACTTTTGCACAGGTCATATGGTCAATCATTGTTTTTACAAAGGGCTTATCTGCCATAGCCATCCCTCGCTTCCCATGAATGATTTCTTTTTTCTGTATAAAATATTATAACTTGTTTTTCCAGTTTTTTCAAGTATTCGTTTTCAAAACAATAAAAATGTTCTTTTTGCATTCAAATCAGTGTTTAAAAATCACGTTTTCAGCACTGCGAAACTGTAAATTTTTATACAAACTTTCTCCCGTCACACCCATAGGCCATAAAAAAGAAGAGAGGGTTCCTCTCTTCTTTTTATTTTTTCAACTTTTGTAAAATCTTGCTTCGAATGAACTGTCGTCGATTGTAACGTATCGGCCTTTTGCCTTGCCACTCGCCCAAATCCATATACATCGGATTGTATTGCTCATAGGCGGGCCAATGGGGCAGATCATCACCGTTGGGGTTTGCCGTCTTAATAAAGTTTGCCCAAAACTTGTTCATCGCACGTGCCAGCTCAAAGTCCACACCCCGCATATCGCGCCGACTGTAAGGCAGACACTGGAAAGTATAAAAATAGTCCGCCGAATGAATGGCGCCTATGTTGTCCTCTCCGGGCAGGCGCCTGGAAAATTCATAGACAAACACGTCTTTTCCGCCTTGTTGCGCTCTGAACTCGGCAAAGTCATAGACCCCTTGCTGCAAATTTTCGCTCATCAAACCAAAGAGCATTGCCGCGTACGCTTCTTGATTTTCCGTGGACGCCGCCGCCAGGTATTCTTCTGCATCCGCTCCATAATTTTTGCGCGCGCTTTCGATAAATTTTTCTTTTGGCGTACCAATATGAAACATTTGTTCTTCACTGGTGTTTCCGATGATATAAGGGATATTATGCACACGGCCTTCTTTGACGGCGACATTGATATCTTCCTTCAAGATGGTGCCGTCCACAATCGGAAAATAGGCCAACGTATCTTTTTCCAAAAGACGGCGCTGTCCTTCTAAAATTTCTTCAACGCTCAACTCGCGTGCCTGCTCTAAGGTTTCCACGCCCAATATTTCTTTAAGCGAGGCCTTGGCTTGCATGTCTTTTTTCGTGCGATAGGGAAAATCGAAAAACGGATAAAACCCGCCGCCGCTTTGCATGATGGCTCCGGCAATATCGTCTTGTGTCAGTGCCGTTGTCGTCAAAATCTGCACGCTGGTGGCACCAGCCGACTGGCCGCCTATGGTGATGTTGTCGGCATCTCCGCCGAAGGCAGCAATGTTTCGCCGCACCCACTTAATCGCAGCAATTTGATCCCAAATCCCCCAGTTACCCGAATTGCCGTCTTCGTTTTCTGCATCTAATAGCGGATCGGTAAAAAATCCCAGCAGTCCCACCCGATAATTGACGGAGACAAACACAATACCCTGTTTGGCGAAGGCATGACCGTCAATGTACATGGAATTTGAATAGCCGTACTCAAATCCGCCGCCGTAAATCCACACAAACACAGGCAGCTTGTCTTCCGTGCTTTGTGCGGGCGTCCAAATATTCAAATAAAGACAGTCCTCGGAATGCGCCAGGTCAAGCGGATAAAATTCCCGCTTCCAAAAGCCGTCTTTTCGCTTGGGCTGTACGGGTATTTTGCTGTAGGTGTCGCAAATTTTTTCTCCTTCCCATTTTTGGACGGGACGCGGAGCCTTCCACCTGTTTTCACCCACGGGGGGTGCCGCATAGGGAATGCCCTTATAGGTGGTAATGCGTTGATCCAGCGATTCTGCACCGCAAACAATACCGCCTTCTGTAACGGCTTTTTTGATCGTCATTTTTAGTTCCTTTCCGATGGGTTTCATCTAAAAATTTTTTATCTGCTTTTTATTTTCTCTTTTTATTATACTGGATTTCATGCCTCACCCACAATGCTTTTTTCAGTATACTCAAAACGTTTTTTAATCTTCCCGGATACGCAAAACAAGACCCGTCTCAGGGTCTTGTTTATTTTTCTTTAAAATAAAGCACACAGCCGTTGCTTATTGGCGCAATCAGTCTTCGTCTTCTTCCTCTTCTTCGTCCTCATCATCTTCATCGTCTTCGTCTTCATCACACCAGCAGTCGCACTCTTCGCAGCATTCATAGTACATTTCCGCGAATTCAAAAACGATATCCAAATTATCTTCTACAAATTCTTCCGATCCTTCAATAGCAATTTTGCCCTTTACCAGATCAATTTCAACTTTTGCTTTTTTTCCTGCCATGTCAGCACCCTCCGTTTTTATATTTTGTTCAAATTCAATGTGTCATGTCTAAGGATATTGTACCATATTTTCGGCCAAAAAAACGTCTTTGCGCAATATTTACAAAACCCTTTGTTATTCACTCAACATCTATTCGCTCAATTGTCGCAAGCGCCTTGTTGCGATAGGTCAAATCCCTGCGCTCTTCAAACCCCGCCTGCTCCCAAAAGGCGTTGCCATCTTCGTTTTTCGAAAACACCACCAACGCCACCTTATGGATACTTTCGCTGCGCAGCGCCTCTGTTGCCGATGCCACAAGCGCTGTTGCAATTCCTTGTCTGCGGTTGTTTTTTCGCACGGCCAAGTGATAAATATATCCCCTGCGGCCGTCGTGTCCGCAAAGAATCACACCGACCGCTTTTTCATTCTGCCGTGCCACAAAACACGTGGTGGGGTTTCGCCGCAAGAACCGCTCAAAACCTGCCTGCGAGTCGTCCACATTGTTCAACCCCATTCCGGGCGTGTTCATCCACAGTTCATAAATCTCTTCATAGTCTTTTAATTGCAGTTGCATAATCTCCATTGTGTTTTCCTTTTTGACAAATCTTTTCCCTATGGTTTTTTATTATAAAACAGACTTTTTTCATGTCAATAAATTTTAAATCCCGCTCCCTCCTTTACACGACATGTGCTATAATATTGTCATCGTTATCATCAAACAAAAGGAGATGAACCATGAATATTTCTTTCCAAAATAAAAACGTCGTCGTCACCGGCGGCAATGCAGGCATCGGCCTGGCAACAGCAACCGCCTTTGCGAAAAGCGGTGCCAACGTGGCTATTTGCGCGCGCCGCGAAGACAAGCTCAACAGCGCGGTTGAATCGCTCAAGCAATTCGGCACCAAGATATACGGCGGTGTGTGCGACGTGGGTGACAGCAAACAGCTTATGGCCTTTGCCGATGATGTTCAAAAGGCACTCGGCGGCATTGACGTATGGGTCAGTAATGCGGCCATCGGCCCTTCCGCAAAAATCATCGACACCCCCGAAGACATGTGGGATCAATACTTCAATGTCAATGTCAAATCCATCTATATCGGCGCGAAAATCGCGAAAGAAAAAATGACAAAGGGCGGTGTGCTCATCAACGCTTCCTCCTTTGCCAGCCTGATGCCCTCGGTCAACACCGGCGTCTATGCCGCGACGAAAGCCGCGGTAAGTTCGCTGACAAAAACATTGGCTTCCGAGCTGGCGCCTTATAACATTCGCGTGGTTGCCTACATCCCCGGCGTGATTCATACCGATATCAACCATGCCGCCATTGAAAAAAACAGAGACCAGATGCTCTCGGTCATTCCGCTGCAAAAGTTTGGCACACCCAATGACATTGCAAACGGCATCTTGTTCTTGGCTTCCGATTATGCGTCCTACATTACGGGTACCTGCCTAGAAGTAACAGGCGGCAAATTTGCCACGCAAAACCCTTCCGCTGCCTGGAACGACTGATATTTCCCGGGCAACAATTTTTCTGTTATGATACAAAATACCGCTACTGCGGTATTTTTGTTTGTCCCATAGGAAGCATGCTAGTTCGCTTCGTCAACTTTGATGTTTTTGTTATGCAAAACGATCCGTCATTGGCGCCATTGATTCTTTCATTGACTTTTATTCAGAAATTCTATATCGTAAAACTAACGCTGTCCGCAAAAGAAAGATACAGGCTATGAAACAATACGCACGCAGAACCTTCCGTCTCGTTTTCGGATTATTCGTATTGGCGCTGGGCTCCTTTTTGACCATCCAGGCCAATATCGGTCTTGCGCCCTGGGAAGCTTTCAGTATGGGGCTGTCCTATGCCACAGGGCTGTCTTTCGGCAAAATTGTGGTGCTCTCCGGTTTTGTCATTCTCATCATTGATTTTTTGTTAAAAGAAAAAATCGGTTTCGGTACGATTATCAATACCCTCTTAATCGGCAACTTTGTCGACCTCATCGCCTCTTTTAACATAATTCCGAAAATGACTGCCTGGGTTCCCGGCCTTATCATGCTGCTAATCGGGCAGTTTATAATCTGCATCGGCAGTTATTACTATATCAGCGCCGCATTGGGCTGTGGTCCGCGCGATGCGCTGATGGTGGCCATGGGCAAACGACTGCCCAAAGTGCCCATCGGCGCCATTCGCGGGGTTTTGGAAGGCTCTGTCTTGCTCATAGGTTGGCTGCTCGGTGCCAAAATCGGTATCGGTACCGTGCTGTCTGTGTTCGGCATCGGTTTTCTTGTACAGTTTACTTTTTATCTGTTTCGCTTTGATGTCACCGCTGTGCATCACGAAAACATTGCCGATACCATGCAAATTCTCTCCAAGAAAAAATCCAAGTGATCTTTTTTTCGGCCTTTCTAACGAGGATTCTCTTTGAAAACTGATGGAATATCACAAAATTTTATCTGCTCCATCACCTTTGATAAGCGCGATGCTCCTTGCGATTCATGCCGTTTTCTTGTACAATCAAAGGCAGTCTCTACTGTTCAAAGAGCTCTTTACCCCCTATGATTCCAATGAAAGGCGGGAAGTATGTTGCGTCTTTTTATCGCCGTTGAATTTTGTGAATCGGTAAAACAAGAATTATCTGCACTCGGCAGCCGCCTCAAGGCGCTGTCCTGCGGCGGCAACTTTACGGCCAGGGACAATCTGCACCTGACCCTCGTCTTTTTAGGCGAAGTTGCCCCTGCCCGCGTGCCTGCTGTTCTCGAGGTGATGGGTGATGCTGCCGGCGAGCCTTTCTCTTTAAGTCTATCGGGCCTTGATAAATTTTGCCGAAGAGACGGCGATTTATATTTTTTACCTGTAACACCCCATGCCGCGCTGACACAGCTACACGGCACACTGACTGCAAAGTTGACTGAAGCACAAATTCCCTATGATACCAAAGCTTTTTTCCCGCACATCACCCTTGCCCGACGCTGCAAGATGGCATCACACTTTTCACAGAGTGACTTTGCCGCTTTCGCCAAACCCGTCACGGTTTCGGTAAACCACATTACCTTAATGGAGTCTCAACGAAAAAACGGAAAACTTCTTTATAAGCCGCTGGCGAAAATGCCGCTGCTTAAGGAAAACCGGATGGAATAATAAGATAGCAGTATATAAAAAAGGCGGCAAATTTGCCGCCCGTTTCATTTCTTACTCTATTTTATGCGATTAAATCACCGGACCCAGCACATGAATGTCGATGGAACCGAAATATTGCAGCGCTTCGTTTTTCGTCATTTCCCCGTTGAGCACGCGCATAATCATCGCAAAGGTCTCCTCACCCACCTGGGCAATGGATTTTTCGCCGGTGATAATTTTGCCTGCGTTGATATCCATATCATGCTGCATATGTTCATAGGTTAGGGGGTTGCCGCATATTTTGACCACGGGCATCGAAGGAAAGCCCTGCGGCGCGCCGCGCCCTGTGGAAAAGCACATAAACTGCGCTCCCGTACAGGCCATGCCCGTCAAAATTTCGGGTTCTCTGCCCGGGGTGTCTTTGATCCAAAGACCCTTATGGTCTGTGACTCTGTCTGCGTAATCGAGTACCCCTTGTATCGGACGGCTGCCTGATTTGGCAATGGCACCCAGTGATTTTTCTTCAATGCTCGAAAGCCCCCCTGCGATATTGCCCGGGGTGGGTTGCCCTTCCCGCATATCACAGCCGACGCTCAGCGCCCTGTTTTCCATTTGCTCCACGATGTCCAGTATTTTGTTGCCCACCGTCTCGCTCACGGCCCTGCGCGCCAGCAAATGTTCCGCGCCGATAAACTCCGTGGTTTCGCCAAAGACCACCGTGGCGCCCAAATCCACGAGTTTATCGGAAATATAGCCGATAACGCAGTTGGAAGCCATGCCGCTGGTGGCATCCGAGCCGCCGCACTTGATGGCCATGACCACGTTGGATAAATCCACCTCTTCGCGCTGTAAAGAAGATATTTTTAAAACCAAAGACTGTGCGGCGTCAATGCCTGCCTGTATGGCTCTGCTTGTTCCGCCCAGCTGCTGAATGCGAATGATTTCCACGGGTTTGCCTGAAGCGGAAATTTCTTTCAGCATTCTGTCATGATCAGTGCCCTCACAGCCGAGGCTGACAATCAGCACCGCGCCCACATTGGGGCTCAGCCCGAGAGAAATCAGCGTGTCTGTGACGCGTTTCAGATCAGGCGGCAGCTGGCAGCAACCCTGGTGGTGAAAATATCCCACGGTTCCCTGCACCTGGCGCACCACGGCCTGTGCCACGTCGTTGGCGCAAACCACACTGGGAATGACGGCAACCACATTGCGTGAGCCTACTTTTCCGTCGTTTCTGACATATCCTCGAAAGTTCATTTTCTGCCCCCTTCCAAATCGCCGCGTCCGCGCATACTGTCTAAATTGTGAACATGCACATGTTCGCCTTTGACGATATCGTGAGAAGCAATGCCGATTTCTTCTCCGTATTTTTTAATCAACGTATCTTTTGAAATGTCTTCAATGGCCACTTTGTGCCCGTAGGGGATATCGTTTAAGACGGCTATCCTTTGGGCTTGCCCGTGTTGGTCACGCACTTCAATTTCTGCGCCTTTTTCAATGCCCTCGGCAAAAATCGTGGCAACATTGTCTGCATCGTGCACTTTTAGTCCCAGCTTTAACTCCATTTGTCTGCTTCCTTTCTTTTATATACTATATATACTCTCGCTTTTATTCTTTTACCGCAAGCACGGACACCCCGTCCGGTATCACCACAACGCTGGCGTCTTTGCCTTTGATTTCATAGGCCATTTCCAACGCCTCGTTGACATCGGACGCCGCAAGCATATTGGCCTTGCGAATCAAATCGTGATCCAAATAGTTCGTAACCACAATCAGCGGGTGCTTTTTTAGAATGCGGTTGTATATTTGCACACACCACTGTTCGGGAATGGTCTCTTTCGGCGGAATTTTGGATAACTTTTCTTCGATTTCTTCTAACGTGCCCGATGTAATGAGCTCGGCAAAATGCGTGCCGCCCATGCCGTCCACACAGGAGGCGCATATGATGATGACACCGTCGTCTCCGGCACACACCTGCGCGGTGGACACGGCCTTGGGCGCCTGATAGAGGTTTTGGTCCAGCGGATAGCCGCCGTTGGAGGTAATGACAATATCCCCCGTCACCGGCTCGCACTGCGACAGCGCGCGAATCCATTCACAGCCCGCCTCATGCGACTCAATCAAATCGCCGGCAAAGGCCGCAATAATTTTTTTATCCGCATCCAACGCCACGTTAAAGGTAAACTGCACGTTCATTTTTCGTGCCGCAAACACCATGTCTTCGTGAATGGGGTTGCGCTGCAGCACGCCGCCCGTGGAGTAAGGGCTGGCAATGGCTTTATACGAGTGGTTTTCATTCACCGTTTCCGCAGAGCATATGCCCGGCAAAATGCTTTTGCGTCCGCCGGAGAATCCCGCAAAAAAGTGCGGTTCAATAAAGCCTTCCGTAATCAACAAATCACACTCTGCCGCCAATTTGTGTACGTTAAAGTCGGCGCCGGAGGGCAGCGAACAAATGTGCACAAAATCTTCATCGGCAAAGGCGTCATTGATGACGATTTCTTCGTTTTTTACGATTTCTTCGCCAAACATCGCCTTTTGCTCCTCCACCGTCGTGGGGCGGTGCAAGCCCGTGGCAATTAAGATTGTAATATCCGCCTCGCTATTGCCGTCGCGGATTTCTTTGAGCAAAATCGGCAGCGTGATTTTGCTGGGTACGGCGCGGGTGTGATCACTGGTCACCAGCACCACTTTTTCTTTGCCCTTGGCAAGCTCGCTGAGCCGCGGTGTGCCAATGGGGTTATCCAGCGCTTGGCGCACCAATTCTTTTTCGCCTGCGCCGCTTTTGTATTCGTCGATTTTTGCGGTAATCACCGCAGCAAGGTTTTTTTCGTCGACATGCAAATCCATTGTCGACTTATAATATGGCATTTTGATTGTCTTCATGGCAATCCTCCCATTTTTTTCTCCCTTTTACTGTACCTTATATTATATCTGCTTTAAAGTGAAAATCCAACACTTTCCTGCAAACGAATTCATCTTCAGACACAAAAATACGCCGCTCACCATTTGTCTGCAAAACACCTTGCAGGCAACCAACGCGCACTGTCTAAACCCAGATATATTTGAAAATCAATAAAAATACGGGAACGACCACCAAAAGGTAAATAATCGTAGAATAAATAAACGAACTCAAGCACATCTCCGGCTCCAATTTATAGATTTTGGATGCCATGATCGCCACATTGGCGGCGGAAGATGCTGAGATGATAAAGATGGTTTTTAACATAATCGTGTCTTTGACAAACAAAAACGAAAGACCCGTTACCACAATGGGTACGACGACAAACTTGACGATGGAGACATCGCGTGCCACGAAACGGTATTCTTTGATTCTGGAAAAATCAAACATCGCCCCAATGGGAATAGCGGCCGTCCATGCCACGCTGTGCACAATGGGTTTGATAAAACCGTCCACGGCTGTGGGTCGGGGAATTTGCAGTGCCGCAAGCACCATGCCCAAAATCGTAAAATAAAGCGACATCTGGTTGAGTGAAAACAACTTTTTGAAAATGGAAACTTTTTCGGTTTTGCCCTCATGAAGCCTTTGATATTTGCCCGCAAAGGGAAAACAGTATCCGTAAATATAGATATTGCCCAATACCAAAATAACCCCGGTGTAGCCGTATCCCAACTCTCCCAGCATAAAAAACGCCGTGAGCGCACCCAACGTTCCCGCGTTAAACAGCGACATCGTCAGCGCATAGCTCCCCTGTTGCGCATAGTTGAAGTTGTATCTTTTTACGGTTTTTTGCGCAATGAGCATGGGAATAATCTGCATCAACAGTCCGGTAACGGGCAGCCAAATGATGGTGCGGTCAATTCTGAGTATCCATACCGAAAACAAACAGGCAAGGGGATAGAGAATCCATAAGTTGATACTGAACAAAAAGTCCAGACTGTTTTTTGTCAGTTTTGTATATTTTACCAAGAAATATCCAATAGAAAGGGGTAAAACCACATCATAAAGAAACGGCGCAAATTTGATCAGAAATTCCATGTCTTTCCTCTATAACATAATTTTTATTTCCCGCAACGCACCAAACAAATCATGGCTCTGTGCCGATTAGGAAATATTTCGTCTTTTCTCGGCTTTTTCGTGTTCACTTTTGCCAAATTCGCTGGCCTGCCCGTGATGCAAAAAAGCTTCTGCCGCAAAAGCGGCATCGCGCGTCTTTAGCGCATAGCACAGCACAAAATGTTCTTGGGGAACCGAAATGGTTTTTTCGTTTATCGCTGCATATTGCCTGAAAAACAACAATTTCGGTTTGATTTTTCGGTATTGCTCAATGATGTAGGGGTTGTGAGAGCACAAAATCACAAAGCTGTGAAAATCAATGTCTTCTTGGGTCACCACAACTTTTTCACTATCTTTTTTCCGCGCGTTGCGCCGGTAGGCTTCTTCCAGCTTTTGCGCCAGATCCTGCAGGTGTCTATGGTCTTCTTCGCTCATCTTCTGTGCTGCATGCTTTGCCGCCTCTGCTTCCAACAACATACGAAACTCCTGCAGCTTCACATAGTCATTGTAGTCACATATACCCACCGTGGCCTGTTTGTGGTATTTGGTATCCACCAAACCCAATTTTTGCAATTTTGTAATCGCTTCTCGCACAGGTGTTATGCTCACACCCATTTCTTCGGCCAATTGCGTCATGTTCAGCCGCGTATCGGGCTTAAGCCGCAAAGAAGTAATGTCCTCTATCAGCATATCACAAATGTCATCGGAAAGCTTCTGTTTATTTTCTTTTATTTCTTTCTCTTTTGCACTTTTCTTCGATGCTACGTTTTCGGTCTTGCTCTCATTTGCCTCATGTATCGTTTTTTGTTCTTGTTCGTCACCACGCATCGCTTTTTTGTAATCAATCGGAAACAACTTGCGGTGCCTGTCGACGGCCGATTGAATCAATTTATCATCTCCGCTCTTCAGCGCATCGCAAATCTCAAAGTGCTGTTCATTTAAATCTTTAATCGTGTTCGGGTCAATTTCCAAATAAAAATTCAGACGATGCAGGCGAACCAGCAGCTCTTTGTAAGCTTCGATCATATGCGGATTGCGAGCATGGGCGACAATGGCAAAATGAAAATTTTGCTCAAGGGCATAAATCTTCGCAATATCCTTTTGCGCATAGGCCTGCTCAATTTCCTTTGCGGCTCTGTGCAGCTGCGCATGGTCTGTCTCTTCCATCAACAACCCCGCTTTTTTTGCCGCAGCGATTTCCAGTGCCGTGCGCAGATGATGCCCGTTGGCATAGTCTGCATAGTCAAAGGGCGCAACAAAGGCGCCTTTGTTTTTTATTTTATAAACAAAGCCCTCTTTCTCCAGCCAATCCACGGCATTTTTTACCGGCGTTTTGCTGATTTGGCATGTATCGGCTATCTTTTTTACCGAGATCATCGCATGGGGCGGCAGGTGAAAGCGCACAATCATATTCAGCAAAATTTCGTATAATGCGGCACTCAAAGATTGAAAGGGATTTGCCTGTATTTTCTTTTCCAACGCCTTTTTTATATCCATAATTGTACTCGTCTCTTAAATTTAAGATTTTATTAAGATTTCTCGGTTCATTATAGCATAAATCTGTAATTTGTATAGCATTATTCATTGCCTTTTTTTGTCTTTTATGTTTTTTATCTCTGTTTTCAATTGATTTTTTTTTGAATCAGACTTTGCCTGCCCCATGGTTTTTTTACTCTTTTTTTGCCCTTATGGGACTTTTTTTGAAAAGACCTTCTCTGTCCCCTATACTGGGCGGGTAAAGTGATTACGCAGGCAAAACAACATCTATACGCAATTTTATGGCAGAGTATTTTTGTTTTGAGAGAAAAAGCAATTGATTATCTATTTCACGGTTTTGCATGCGTAACAGTCTTATACCATCCATAATAATTAAGGAGGAAAAGAACTGATTTATGGAAACTGTAAAAAAAGATAAGATGTTTACCTCGGTCAGCGTCGGCGCAGCCACGGTATGGTTTTCAACACACTGCGGTGCAGGTTTTGCCTCGGGCACACAAGAACTGCAGTATTTTGCAAACCATGGTTGGTGGGGCCCGCTGTTTCCGATTCTAACCATTTTCATTATTGCTTTGACCTATTATGTAGGTGTAGAAACCGCACGTCAAATCAATAAATATGACTATCATGCATGGTCAAAAGAAGCTTATAAGCCCATTGGCTTTGTAGGCAGTATCTTTATTGATATTTCAATTGCTTTGACGGTTATTGCCGCCACCGCTGCGGTTATCGCAGCAGGCGCAAGCCTTGGCACACAACAATTTGGCTGGCCGCCGATCGTGGGCTCGCTGTTGATGTTTGCCATTATCACGGTTTTGAGCATTTTCGGCGCAAAAGTCGTTCGAAACAACGCTATGATTATGACGGTGGGCATCATCGCCATCGTTTTACTTGTTTTAATCGCAGGGCTCATCAAATTTGCACCGGACATTGCGCGTCTCTTCTCTGAAAGATTTACAAACCCTGACGCTGCCAAGTGGAGCGTTACGGGCGCCAGCGACACCGTGCCGGCAAACTTGGGCAACTCGCTGTTGTGGGCACTGACCTATGCAGGGTTTCAAATGGGTATCATCGGCGCTTCGGCCGCATCCTTTCAAGGCGCAAAATCGAAAAAAGAATCCAAAGGTTTTGCTGTCCTCGGCTTTATCCTCAATGCCGTTATGCTCTCAGGGGTAACATTCTTGCTTCTTGCCGGCATGCCCGGAATTTGGCAAGATGAAGCCGCCAAAACACTGCCGACACTCTTCATGGTCAACCAACTTGAAATGCCGATTTTGACATTCCTTTATCCGATTATGCTTTTCTTGGCACTGGTAACCACCGGCGTCGGATTGGTTTTCGGCCTCGTAGAAAGACTCAATCCCTATCTGTTTAAGGGCATCAAAAACGAAATCGGCCGCAAAGCCCTCTTGAGTATTATTTCCATCGGCGTTTGCTGGGCAGTATCTCTCTTGGGCTTGATGTGGGTTGTTGCCGTGGCTTATAAATACCTCGGTATTCTCAACTGGTTCTTTGTTATTTTGCCACTGTGGTTCCTCGGCTTTAAAAATATCAAAGCGCGAGACAATGCAGCAAAAGAAACAACGACTATTCGTTCATAAATAAGAATTACTCTATTCGTCGATTGCTTAATATATATACATTTCTCTCTAACATTTAAGCAAGAAAAATGCTCCGTCCTCTTACCCGGAGCATTTTTCTTGCTTAAAACAGCTTCTTTTCGGACCGTCTTCACTTCCCTTCATCGCCGTTTTTTATTGAATCACCTATAAACACTTATGCTTTGATATTCTTATCTGTGCATTATTATTTAACCTTTGAATCGTTATCTTAAAGCTACATTAAATTTAATTCTCTTTTAAGACTACCTATATAGACTGTCTTTATTATTATGAAAACCATTTCATCCGTAGGGATATCTTTATACTTATCAATAAGGAGGTGAATACTGTTCCTTGTCGTTTTGACATTCACAAATATCCGAAAAGGGGCGAAACAGCCCTAATAACCTTTGGTTTAAATATTCTTAAGATAAAGATTTCGCAGCTTTAACCGGGTATTTTGTCTGCATTTAAAATAATCCCTGCAATTGGATCGAAATGGAAAAACCACAATAAAAGGAGAGAATCTCATGGAAACTGCAAAAGTTCAAAACAAAGGCAAAATGTTTACCAGCGTCAGCATTGGCGCAGCGGCGGTATGGTTCTCTACACATTGCGGCGCAGGTTTTGCCTCGGGTACGCAAGAATTGCAATACTTTGTCAACCATGGCTGGTATGGATTTTTGTTTCCCCTCCTCACCATTTTTGTTATCGCCGTCACCTACTACGTAGCTTGTGAAACGGCAAGACAAACCGATAAATGGAATTATCACGACTGGTCTTTGGAAGCCTACAAACCGGTGCAGTCGGTTTGGTGGATTTTTCTGGAAATCAGTATTGTCATCGGCACCATCGCAGCCACCGCTGCCTGCATCTCTGCAGGGGCAACACTGGGCAATCAGCAATTTGGGCTGCCCATGTGGGTTGGTTCTGTGTTTATGTTTGTCGTCGTAACCATGCTTTGCATCTTTGGTGAAAAAGTTGTGCGTGCCAGCGCAATGGCAATGACCGTAGGCATCATCGTAATTATGCTCATTATCGTCATTGCGGGCATTATCAAATTCGGTGACAACATTTCTTATCTCATCTCTACTAGATACGTAAACCCCGAAGCCTCCAAATGGGGCGTTACAGGCGCGCTGGGCACCACTCCCGCCAACTTGGGCAACTCACTGCTGTGGGCACTGACCTATGCGGGATTCCAAATGACCATCGTTGCAGGTATGTCCTCTTCTTTCAAAGGCGCAAAATCGAAACGCGAAACAAAAGGCGCCGTTATTTTCGGTTATGTTCTCAACGTCATCATGCTCAGTGGCGTGTGCCTTTTGATCATGGGCGGCATGCCTGAGGTCTAT
>ENA-UOOM01001666-UOOM01001666.1-fermentation-metagenome-genome-assembly--contig:-NODE-1666-length-20507-cov-4.492617_pt1 | contig 20507 bp, 19 predicted proteins | sample MGYA00245781_ERZ724031 | MGnify/ENA primary metagenome ERZ724031 (study PRJEB28704, sample SAMN03018317) | fermentation metagenome | biome: anthropogenic terrestrial biome; feature: soil; material... | reverse complement strand
TAATAGGAACGATCATCAAGTTTATATTAAACTATACATTGATAGCTATTCCAGGGCTAAATATTGATGGTATGATTATCAGCAACTTTGTATCTTTTGGCGTCATCGCGCTACTAAATTATAGAATATTAAAAAAAATTACAGGTTATAGGGTAAACATATGGCAAACGATTATAAAGCCTCTACTGTCTAGTTTGATTATGGCTGTATTTTTAATGTTGCTAGGAAATATCGTCTTTGCCTATTTTAGCAATAGCATTGCAATTATTTTAATTGTTTTAGGGGCCGTACCTTTTTATACAATAGCTTTGTTCTTGACAAACACTATAAAACAAGAGGATCTAGATATGATACCTGGAGGAGAAAAACTAAAAAAATATTACCGAAAAGGGTAGAGAATGCAAAAAAAGAATTGAGTACAAAAAAATAGGTGATATAATAACAAAGGTAGTATGGCACTTAATGGGTGCCACACTACCTTTGTTAGTTGTGAGTTTTAAGTTTTACGTTCTAAGGAAGTGCTTTATAGTTACCTTTGGTGACTGGGGTTTTACTTACAACTTAGAACATGGATCTTATAAAAGAGGGGGATTGCCTTGAGTTCGTATATAAAAAGTGCAGGGATATTAGCGATTGGAGGCATCATTTCCAAGCTATTAGGATTGTTTTTCAAGATACCCATAGGTCGTATCTTAGATAGCTTTGGTTATGGTTTGTATTACAGTTCATACAATATTTATAATCTGTTATTAACGGTATCCATTGTAGGAATTCCCGTTGCCATATCGAAAATGATTGCAGAGAGAGCCTCTGTTAAGAATTACTATGGAGTATATAATGTATTTAAGCTATCTATGATCCTTTTAATCGTCATAGGTAGTGTGTCTAGTACATTTTTGTATTTTGGTGCAAATTGGATTATTCAACTAGCAGATTGGGATGAAGGTACTTATTACGCTATTATAGGACTTGCAGCTGCCCCGTTCTTTGTTTCGATTATGTGTGCCATTAGAGGTTTTTTTCAAGGCATGCAGATGATGACTCCTAGTGCCATCTCTCAAATCATTGAATCCTTTGTAAGAGTAATATTTGGAATTGGTCTGTGTATCTATTTGACAAGTCAATATGGACAAGCACAGGGAGCTGGTGGTGCTTCTGCAGGAGCCTCTATTGCAGCTGCTGCAACTACAATTTTCTTGTTATTTGCTATGAATGTATTCCTAAAAGATTTTAAACGACCTATTGAGAAATCTAAGAAAAAGTTTAAAAGAGAATCCTATAGGGCTTTGCTAAAAAGATTGGTAAATATTGCAGTGCCAGTAACTTTAGCTTCTGCTTTTGTGTCTTTATTTGGTTTAATAAACTCTTTTACTTACGTGTCAAGACTAGGTGTAGCAGGAATAGATCAAAAAATGGCTACTATTTTGTTTGGCGACTTTGGCTTAGGACAGACGATGATCAATGTGCCCTTGACATTTAGCTCGGCTATGTCTTTAACTTTAGTGCCGGCAATTAGTACATCTTTTGCCATAAAAAATATGGAATCTATTCGACACAAAACAGAACTAGGCATTCGCACGATGCTACTTATCTCCTTACCATGCGCAGTTGGCTTATCCATCTATTCACAGCCTATATTTGACTTATTGTTTCCTTCCGCTCATAACGGAGGAGCCATCTTAAGATATTTGGCTTATAGTGTGGTATTTATTATGGTGGGTAATATTTTACAAAGCGTGTTGCAGGCTTTAGACAAATTTAGAATTCCTGTATTTAATTTGTTTATTGCTCTTATCGTAAAATTTGTACTTAATTACATTTTAATGGCAATACCCAGTATTAATATTTACGGTATGGTAATATCTAATATAGGAGCTTTTGCTGTTACAAGCATTTTAAACTATATTGCCATTAAGCGTACGGTGAACATACAGATTAATGTAAGTCAAACCATTATTAAACCTTTAATCGCATCTGGTATTATGGGCGCATTTGGGGTATACATCTACAATCTATTCAGCAATTTCTTACCAAACAGCATCAATGTATTGATAGCCATAGTACTATGTGTTATCGTGTACTTTACAGTACTTGTTCTTATAAAAGGAATTACAAAAGGAGAACTAGCCCTTATGCCAGGTGGAAAGAAGATTATTGATAGATTTGGGAGAATGATTAAGTAGGGGGGAGCAAAGGAGCTACAGCCTACGACAGACCACCTTGATTAGAAAGGAAGTGATCTATTGGGGACGATTCATGTTATTGGATTAGGACCGGGGAATATAGAACATTTGACATTAGAATCTTATAGACTTATGAAAAATGCGCCTCTTGTCTACGTTCGAACGACAAAGCATCCTCTGATTGAAGATTTGATTCAAGAAGGAATAGCCATTGAGGGTTTTGATTATTTATATGAGAATGCCGACACATTTGAAGAGATTTACCATAAAATTGCAGATATCTTAGTAGAAAAAGCTCAATTAGAGCAAAAAATTGTCTTTGCAGTGCCTGGACATCCATTATTTGCTGAGAAAACAGTTGAAATCCTACTAAAAGTATTAGATAATAGACAAGACGAAGGCAATATTGAAATTCATTCCAGTATGAGCTTTCTCGATGTAGTAATTACTTCTTTAAGAATAGACCCCATTAATGGACTTAAAATGTTAAATGCTGTTTCCCTAGAAACAAATCCACCAGATCCAGGTATTGGAAATATCATCACGCAAGTTTACGATCGTTATGTAGCATCCGATGTAAAACTAGTATGTTTAGAGATTTATGATGATGAACAAGAAATATATGTATTGAGTGGAAGTGGTATAAAAAACAGAGAAAAAATAGAAAAGATTCCATTATACCAGTTAGACCGAATTGAATGGATTGACTATTTGACTACAGTATATATTCCACCTGTTCAAAAACCTAAATTAGAGCATATAAATACTTTAATATCTGTTATGGAGCAATTAAGGAGCCCGACAGGATGTTCTTGGGACAAAGAACAAACTCACGATTCCCTTAAAAGATACCTTATCGAAGAAGCTTATGAAGTCATAGATGCCATCGAAAGAAATAACCCAGATGATCTTATTGAAGAATTAGGGGATTTGTTGTTACAAATTATCTTTCATTGTCAAATTGCAAAAGAAGAAAGTTTGTTTGATTTGAAAGATGTAGTAAAAGGTATTAATCAAAAACTAATCAATAGGCACCCACATATTTTCAATAAAGATAAAAAAATAGACAAAAGCTGGGAAGAATTAAAGAAAACAGAAAAAGGCTTTCAGTATCAATATGAAATCATGGAAGCAGTACCAAAATCTCTGCCTTCTCTCTATTTAGCAGAAAAAATTCAAAAAAAAGCTGCTGAAGTTGGCTTTGATTGGAATAATCCATTGCCTGCTTTGGACAAGATAGTAGAAGAGAGCATAGAATTAAAAGAAGCTATGGAAGAACTCAACGATGAAGAGATGACAAAAGAGATGGGAGATTTGCTTTTCTCTGTTGTCAATGTCAGTAGATTACTCCACATTGATCCAGAAGAAGCTTTACACAAAACGGTGGACAAGTTTATAAGACGATTTAAATTTATTGAGGAATCTTTAGCCGGTAAAGGAACAAGTCCAAAAGAAAGTGATTTAGAAACAATGGATTCATTGTGGGAACTTTCGAAGGAGAAAAAAAGTTAATATTCAATGAAACTCATTGAATGAAATAAAAATATGTAAAATTATCAAGGAGGGTTATCAATGAATAAAGCCGAATTAGTTTCAGCATTAACTGAAAAAACAGGACTAGCAAAGAAAGATAATGAAAAAGTATTAAACTCCCTTATAGAAACAATCATCGAACAATTACAAAACGGAGAAAAAATCTCTCTAGTAGGTTTTGGCACATTTGAAGTAAGAGATAGAGCTGAAAGAGTGGGAAGAAATCCTAAAACAATGGAAGAATTAATTATCCCAGCATCAAAAGCACCTACTTTCAAAGCAGGAAAAGCTCTTAAAGATGCAGTAAACAACAAATAGTTTAAAAAAGCCGAGATTACTCGGCTTTTTTTAAAAGGTAAAAGTGGAAAACTTTTTTTGGCATCCCACATTTTACTAAAGCAGCGATATTATTGAGCGTAGATTTACCTATACAGAAGGAGATGAATCCATGCGCCTAGACAAATTTCTAAAAAACTCCAGATTAATCAAACGAAGAACCGTAGCGAAAGATGCTTGCGATGGAGGAAGAATTCAAGTAAATGGACAAGTAGCGAAAGCAGGCACCCAGTTAAAGGTAGGAGATGCAATCTCTATACGATTAGGCGAAAAAGAAATCAAAGTAAAAGTAACTGCACTACTAGAGCACGTAACAAAAGACGATGCAGATAAGATGTACGAATAAAAGTAGAAACTAGATACAGAAAAACTCGCCTTGCGGCGAGTTTTTCTGTTAAAGGAGGAGCTCCTTTTAATAAAGCTCTTACTCTATGCAGTGTATGAAACGTAATGGCCACGAATAATGGCATAGAGGGTTTTACATAGAGCAAATGTATCTAGGCGTATTCTGGCTAAACAATTTTTTGATTTTCCGCTACAATAGAAATCAAAGCACTATCTCCTAATTTCACATGGAGCTCTAAATCTTTATAAAAATCGTATTTTCCAAAGGAGTGCATAGGGATTACTATTTTTGGATGGATGGCCTCAATAAAATAGTTAATAGTTAAATATCCGTGTTCTTCCAATCTAGGATCTACTGGGACGAATGCATAGTTTATCACTTTGTCCTTTAGTAAATGTAGTTCTCTCTTAAAATCTTTTTCCTCTACTTTCAATTCCTCTTCATTCATTCTCTTCCAGTGCCACCAATTTAAATCTCCGCTGTGAAAAAAGGTATCTTCAAAGAAGTGAATAAAATAGGAATTCCCCATATCTGTAGAGCCGAAAGACTCAATTTTTACATCTTCAATTTTAAGTTCTTCATAATTGTTCATAATGTGCAAATTCTTTATGGTAGATTTGTCAAGTTTAGATTCAATATCCTTGCTAAAGACAAAATGTGCTTTTTCATCACTATAGTAGCTTTCGAAATGTTTTGGACTAAAATGATCGTGATGAGAGTGACTAGAGAATACAATCATACTCTTATAATCCTGCGGAATACTAAAATCAGAAATAGGATCAAATAGTAAGTAATTTCCTTGGTTTTCAACTAAGAATCCGCTGTGGGATAAATGTTTGATATACATAAAATTCACCTCATTATCAATAATAACATAGATAGAAAAAGAAACAAAAGAGAAAAATATCCGAATATTTATAAAAGACTTGAAAAAAACGTTCGTTTATTTTATTATTAAGGTAATAGATAAATGAGGTGAGAAACATGAGTTCTGAAAAAATTAAAAGAGTTTATGTAGAAAAACGCGAAGGATTTAATATTGAATCTAAACATTTAAAAACAGAGTTAAAGGAAACTTTGGGCGTAATTGGCTTAGAAGGACTTCGTATTCTCAACAGATACGATTTTGAGGTTCAAGAGGACTCTGTTTATGAGCAGATTAAAAAGCTCATATTGTCAGAACCTAATGTAGATAAGGTATATGATGAAGATTTTCCACACGTAGAAGAAGAAAGATTTTTTGCTATGGAGTATTTGCCAGGTCAGTACGATCAAAGAGCAGATTCTGCAGCACAGTGCATACAGATACTTCTTCCTGAAGCAAAATCAAAAGTAAAAACGGCAAAAGTAATATTGTTAAGAGGAAAAATCTCAGATAATGAATTTATAAAGATAAAGGACTATTGTATTAATCCAGTAGATTCAAGAGAAGCATCCTTAGAGATTCTTCAAAAACTGACAGATGATTTAGAAGAACCAAATGACATCGAAGTAGTAGAAGGCTTTATTTCATTCAATGATGAGAAATTGGACCAATACCGAAAAGAAAAGGGTTTTGCTATGAGCAAAGAAGATATGGTATTTGTCAAAGAGTACTTTGAAAAAGATGAAAAAAGAAATCCTACAGTGACCGAATTAAAAGTCATTGATACCTATTGGTCTGATCATTGCAGGCATACTACTTTCTTTACGGAAATTCGAGACATTCAAATTGAAGAAGGTCCTTATAAAGAACAGATCGAAAGCACTTTAAAGCAGTATTTAGCTTCAAGAGAATACATTGAGACAAAGAAACCAATTACCCTTATGGACTTAGGGACCATCAACACAAAACTGTGTAGGAAGATGAATTTATTAGAGGATTTAGATCAATCAGAAGAAATCAATGCATGCAGCATAAAAATTGATGTAGATGTAGATGGACAAACGGAAAAATGGCTTTTAATGTTTAAAAATGAAACCCATAATCATCCTACGGAAATTGAACCTTTTGGTGGAGCTGCGACTTGTCTAGGTGGCGCCATTAGAGATCCTCTTTCAGGAAGAAGTTACGTTTATCAAGCTATGAGAGTAACAGGTAGTGGTGATCCTCGAAAATCTATAGATGAGACAATACCAGGTAAGCTATCACAAAGAAAGATATCAAAAGAAGCAGCTAAGGGATTTAGCTCTTATGGAAATCAAATTGGCCTTGCAACAGGACAAGTTACTGAAATTTATCATCCAGGATATATAGCAAAGAGAATGGAGGTCGGTGCAGTAATTGGAGCGGCCCCACAGAAAAATGTAGTAAGGGAAGAGCCTTTGCCTGGAGATATTGTAGTGATCATCGGTGGAAGGACAGGAAGAGACGGATGCGGAGGCGCTACTGGTTCTTCTAAGGCACATACAGAAGAATCATTAACTCAATGTGGAGCTGAAGTTCAAAAGGGAAATCCACCAGAAGAAAGAAAGATTCAAAGATTGTTTCGAAAACCTAAAGTGACAAAACTCATAAAAAGATGCAATGATTTCGGTGCAGGAGGTGTTTCTGTAGCCATAGGAGAGCTTGCAGATAGTTTAGATATTGACTTAGATGCAGTACCTAAAAAATACGAAGGGTTAAATGGTACAGAATTAGCAATCTCAGAATCCCAAGAGAGAATGGCAGTAGTCATAGCTGCAAAAGATTTAGACGACTTTATTTCCTTTGGACATGAGGAAAACCTTGAGGTAACAAAAGTAGCCTATGTTACAGCAAGCGGCAGATTAATTATGAAATGGAGAAATAAAGTCATACTAGATTTGAGCAGAGCGTTTTTAAATACAAATGGAGCGAAACAGTACGCAGATGTAATAATTGACTCACCAAAGCAAAGTGTACAAAATCATAACCATGAAGATTCTTTAAAAGAACGTTTTGTGAATGCGTTACAGAATTTAAATGCTTGCTCTCAGCAAGGACTTGGGGAGATGTTCGACAGTTCTATTGGTGCGGGATCCGTACTTATGCCTTATGGGGGGAAATACGCCCTTACACCTGCTGAAGGTATGGCTGGGAAAATCCCTGTCCTCAAAGGAGAGACCAATACTTGTAGTTTGATGAGCTACGGATTTGACCCAGAAGTATGTGAGTGGAGCCCTTATCATGGAGGTATATACTCTGTAGTAGAATCGGTGGCAAAAATCGTAGCCATGGGTGGAGATTATAGAAAAATTCGATTGAGCATGCAGGAGTACTTTGAAAGACTAGAAAAAGATCCTATTAAATGGGGGAAACCTTTTAGTGCTCTGTTAGGAGCTTATTTCGCACAAGATGCTCTAGGAATTGCAGCCATTGGCGGGAAAGACAGCATGTCTGGAACCTTTAATGATTTGACAGTACCACCTACTATGATCTCTTTTGCAGTTACAGTAGATAAGGCAGAGAATGTATTGTCTCCAGAATTTAAAGAAACGGGTTCAAAAGTTTATTTAGTGGAAATCAAAAGAGATGAGAAAGAAATTCCAGACTTTGAGGAATTGAAAGAAAAGTATTCTAAAATTAAAAACCTAATAAATCAAAAAGTCATTCTATCAGCTAAAACGATTGGAAAAGGTGGTATAGGCGTAGCTTTAGCTAAGATGAGTTTTGGGAACAAAATCGGTGTAAGTGTAAAGGAATCCTTTGAGGTAGAAAAGCTATTTGATAAAAGCATTGGCAGCATCCTTGTAGAAGTAAAGGCCAACCAAGAGAATCAGCTAGAGAATCAATTTATCCTTATAGGAGAGACCATTGAAGAAGAATCTATTAAAATAGGCAAAGATAATATAGACCTGGACTCTTTAGTAAAAGCTTATGAGTTACCTCTTTCTAAGGTTTATCCAATAAAAGAAGATGAAATAGGCGATTTAGAAACCCTTCGATTTGAAACAAGTCCAAGAGTATATAAAGGTGAAAAGATTGGCACCCCTAGAGTATTTATTCCGGTTTTTCCAGGAACCAATTGCGAATACGATTCGATCAAGGCATTTGAAAAAGCTGGTGCGACTGTGGAGTCTATGGTCTTTAAAAATTTGTCCTCACAGGATATTGAAGAATCTTTAAAGAATATGGCAAAACAAATTTCGGAGGCACAAATCCTTATGATGCCAGGAGGTTTTAGTGCAGGGGATGAACCGGATGGCTCAGGTAAATTTATTGCTACAATATTTAGAAACCCATACATTACAGAGGCTATTATGGAACTGTTAAATAAGAGGGATGGCTTGATTTTAGGTATCTGCAATGGCTTTCAAGCACTGATTAAACTAGGTCTAGTGCCCTATGGGGAAATTCGACCTTTAGCCGAATCTGCGCCAACCTTAACCTATAATAAAATAGGTAGACATATTTCTAGATTGTCTATGACAAAAGTAGTTTCCAATCTCTCTCCTTGGTTAAATAAGGCAGAGCTTGGACAAATGTATAATATCCCTATGTCTCACGGCGAAGGACGATTCGTAGCAAATGAAAGCACTTTACAAGAACTTATTGATAAGGGACAAATTGCAACCCAGTACGTCGATTTATCAGGAAATGCAAGTTATGATGGACTGTATAACCCTAATGGCTCCCTTTACGCAGTAGAAGGGATCACAAGTCCAGATGGAAGAGTATTAGGTAAGATGGGACACTCAGAGAGAATTGGAAAAGATATTCATAAGAATCAAGGCGGCGAAAAAAATCAATTTATATTTGAATCAGGTGTAGAATATTTCAAAATATAATAATGAGGTGAATGTAGATGCCAAAAATAGGAATTGTAATGGGTAGTGACTCAGACTACCAAGTTGTAAAAGAGACTATAGATATATTAAAGAAATTTAATATAGAAGTAGATGCTAGAGTAATTTCAGCTCATAGAACTCCTGAAATAGCCTTTGAATTTGCTAAAAATGCAGAATCTAATGGCATAGAACTTATAATCGGTGCAGCAGGAAAAGCAGCTCATCTGCCAGGAGTACTCGCTGGGCTCACACCACTTCCTGTTATAGGACTACCTATAAAATCATCTACTATGGATGGACTAGATTCCCTTTTGTCTATAGTACAGATGCCATCAGGGGTGCCTGTTGCTACGGTAGCTATTAACGGTAGCCTAAACGCAGGGCTACTAGCTATTCAAATTCTATCTGTAAAATACCCAGAGCTAAGAGCATCCTATAAAGAATATAAACAAGAATTAGCAAAACAAGTGGTTGAAAAGAACGACAAGTTGCAGAAGATGCTGTAAAAAATGCTAAACAGTTGGTTAATTTAACAATGGTTAAACAATAGCTGAACGGTAGTTAAACAATTGTTAAACTATTGTTCAACTACTGCTCAACCATTGTTTGACTACTGTTCAAAAGGGAGTTTTGCTTATGAATAAACTAGATATGCTATATGAAGGAAAAGCCAAAAGAGTGCATACAACAGACGATTTGGATGATAAATTAAAAGAAGAATGTGGAGTTGTCGGTGTCTATTGCACTGATGAACAGAAAGATGTGGCTAGATTGCTTTATTATGGTCTTTATGCTCTACAACATAGAGGTCAAGAAAGTGCTGGCATTGCCACAAATCAAGATGGAAAAATCAGCAAATTTAAAGAAAATGGTATCGTATCCGAAATCTTTAAAGGTAATGAGTTTATTGAAAGTTTAAAGGGCAATATTGGAATAGGTCATGTAAGATATGCTACAAGTGGAGATGGAGATATTCGAAATGCACAACCTTTATTTGTAAATCATAAGACAAATCAAATCGCCCTAGCACATAATGGTAATCTGATTAATTTCAAAGCTTTAAGAGAAATGTTGGAAGATAGTGGAGTAGTCTTTCAGACAGATATTGATACAGAGGTTATTGTAAATTTACTTGCAAGAAGCTTAAAGGATGGCATGGTCAATGCCATAAGAAGAGTGGTAGAGATCATCAAAGGAGCCTATGCTTTAGTCATCACCACGGAAGATAAGTTAATCGGCATTCGTGATCCCCATGGCTTAAGACCTTTGTGTCTTGGTAAGACAAACGATACTTATGCAATTGCATCAGAAAGTTGCGCCCTAGATGCAATTGGTGCAGAGTTGGTACGAGATATAGAGCCAGGTGAAATTGTAGTTATAGATAAGGATGGAGTTCAATCTTTTCAACAAAATAACTGGGTTAAGAGAAAGTCTTGTATCTTTGAATTGATTTATTTTGCTCGCCCAGACTCCATCATCGATGGCAAGAGCGTATATTATGCAAGGCATAATGCAGGTATGATTTTGGCAAAAGAACATAGTGTTGAAGCAGATATCGTAATAGGAGTACCGGACTCAGGAATACCAGCGGCTATTGGTTATGCTCAAGAATCTGGAATTCCCTACGGTATGGGACTTATTAAAAACAAATATGTTGGAAGGACCTTTATCCAACCTACTCAAGAACTAAGAGAAGAGGGGGTAAGGATAAAGCTTAACGCGATTAAAGAAAATATTGACGGTAAGCGAGTTGTCATTATTGATGATTCTATCGTAAGGGGAACTACTTCAAAAAGATTGGTGAAATTACTACGAGCGGCTGGTGCAAAAGAAGTGCATTTTAGGGTTAGCAGTCCTCCTGTTGCTCATACCTGCCATTTTGGCATTGATACTCCTTATAGACAAGATTTAATTGGTTCAAAACACGATGTAGAAGAAATTCGAGAAATGATTGGTGCAGATACATTAGGATTTATCTCTGTAGAAGGATTGTTACAATCCGTTGGCGGTGAAAACACCTATTGCAAGGCTTGTTTCGATGCAGATTACCCAATGGAAGTTCCAATACAAAGAGAGTAGGACAATTCAAGGTGGTAAGGTGGTAAGGTGGTAAAACTCACCCTGAGTGAGGTACTATTATCTTCACTTTTTACTTCCTAATATTGAGTAATGAAGTGCTAAAGGTTGACAAATATGTTACTTCATTAAGAATAGGAGAAGGATATGAAAAAAATAACGTATAAAGATGCTGGTGTAAATATTGAAGCAGGATATGAATCTGTAGAACGAATAAAAAAACATGTAAAGAAGACCTTTAGTAAAAATGTAATCTCTGATTTAGGAAGTTTTGGAGGTCTTTTTGCTTTGCCTAGTGGATACAATAATCCAGTATTAGTTTCTGGAACAGATGGAGTAGGTACAAAGCTTGTTATATCTGAAAAGATGGATAAACACGATACCATAGGTATTGACTGTGTAGCTATGTGCGTCAATGATATTATATGCCAAGGGGCAAAACCCCTTTTCTTCTTAGATTATATTGCATGTGGGAAAAATAACCCTGAGAGAATTGAACAAATTGTCGCAGGAGTTGCAGAGGGTTGTATTCAAAGCGAAGCTTCTTTAATTGGTGGCGAAACAGCAGAAATGCCTGATATGTATACAGAAGACGAATACGATATAGCTGGTTTTGCAGTAGGCATTGTTGATAGAGAAAAAATCATTACAGGTCAAAATATTAAGGAAGGAGATGTAGTATTAGGAATTCCTTCTAGTGGCATCCATAGCAATGGTTTTTCATTGGTGCGTAAATTATTTTTTAATCATAGCCAATTTTCATTAGATCAATACATTCAAGAATTCGGAGCGACTTTAGGCGAAACACTACTAACTCCTACTAAAATCTATTATCATTCTACTTTCAAGGCCATAACAGAGAATAACATTAAAGGAATTTCTCATATTACTGGCGGTGGCTTCTACGAAAATATTCCGAGAATTATCCCCCAAGGTTTAACTGCAAATATTTATAAAAGTCGAATCCCCAAATTGCCTGTATTTGAAATGATGCAAAAACTAGGAAATTTAGAGGATGACGATATGTACAGTACTTTTAATATGGGGATTGGCTTTGCCATGGTTGTATCTCCAGAAGAGGTAGATGCAGTGGTAAGATCTATTAAACAAGGAAAAGAAGAGTCTATTATTCTAGGGGAAATCGCCAAGGGTGACCAGGGTGTTGCTCTATGGCCTTAAAAAAAATTGCCGTCTTTGTATCAGGAGGAGGAAGCAATCTCCAAACTTTAATTGATCAGGTTCACGGAAAAAACGGCAATATTGAATTGGTTCTCTCAAATAACTTAAAAGCTTATGGATTAAAAAGAGCCGAGGAGCACAATATAGCAGCTTATCATATAAATTCTAATGAAGAGGACAAAATAATAAAGTTATTAAGAGATAAGAAAATCGACTTTATCGTTTTAGCAGGTTATTTAAAAAAGATATCCTCTAAACTAGTGCATTCTTATAAGGGGAAAATCATCAATATTCATCCCTCTCTTATTCCTAGTTTTTGTGGACCTAGTTATTATGGAATAAAAGTACATGAGAAGGCTATTGAATACGGTGTAAAAGTTAGCGGAGCAACCGTTCATTTCGTAGATGAAGGAATGGATACAGGACCTATTATTATGCAAGAAACAGTAGCTGTATATCCAAACGATAGCATGGAAGATTTACAAAAGAGGGTATTGGAAGTAGAGCACAGAATACTAAGCGAGAGCGTTAAAAAAATGTGTCAGGATAAATTAATACTAAATGGTAGAATCGTTACAGTATTAGAGTAAAGGAGGAGTTTACACAAATGAGAGCATTAATAAGTGTATCTGATAAAGAAGGGATTTTATCTTTTGCAAAAGCATTGGATGAGATGAATGTAGAAATCATATCAACAGGTGGAACGGCTAAATTGTTAAAAGAGGGCGGAATTAAAGTCATTCCGATTAGTGACATTACAGGATTTCCAGAATGTCTAGATGGTAGGGTAAAAACATTACATCCAAAAATTCATGGTGGAATTCTAGCTAGGAGAGATCATCCGGATCATATAAAGCAATTAGAAGAATTAGAGATTACGCCAATAGATATGGTAGTGGTAAACCTATATCCATTTAAGAAGACCATTGAAAAAGAAAATGTGGCTTTAGAAGAAGCTATTGAAAATATCGACATCGGTGGTCCTACAATGCTTCGCTCTTCTGCTAAGAATTACAGGGATGTTGTGGTGATTACAGATCCTGAAGATTACAATAAGATAATTCAAGAATTAAAAGGAAATAGAGAAGTATCTCTTGAGACAAAATATAATTTGGCTTTAAAAGTCTTTGAACATACAGCTCAATATGATTCTATGATTGCAAATTACTTAAGAAAGAGAACAGGCTCTAAAGAATACCCTGCTACTCTTACCCTATCCTTTGAAAAAGTTCAAGACTTAAGATACGGTGAAAATCCTCATCAATCAGCTGCCTTCTACAAAGATGTAGAGCAGAACGAAGGTACACTGATTAATGCAATTCAACTTCACGGAAAAGAGCTTTCTTATAATAATATTAGCGACACAAATGGAGCTTTAGAAATCTTAAAAGAATTTAAGGGCGAACCTACAGTTGTGGCAGTAAAACACGCAAACCCATGTGGAATAGCTAGTGCAAAAAGCATCTTAGAAGCGTATAAGAAGGCCTATGAATGTGATCCTGTTTCCATCTATGGGGGGATCATTGCGGCGAATAGAGAAATAGACGAAGAAACAGCTCTAAAAATTAACGAGACTTTTATTGAAGTCATCGTAGCTCCTTCTTATACAAGAGAAGCATTAGACGTATTAAAGAAAAAGAAAAATATTCGAATTATGGAATTACCTCATATCGAAAAACAAGATTATGGCATGGAGTTTAAAAAAGTTCTAGGGGGCATATTAGTACAAGACCGAGATGAAAAGCTCCTAGATGGAGAAGTAAGATGCGTTACAAATAGACAGCCTACGGATAAGGAAATGGAAGATTTGCTCTTTGCATGGAAAGCTGTTAAAAATACAAAATCAAATGGTATTAGCATTGTAAAAGATAAAATGCTTATAGGAAATGGGCCAGGTCAAGTAAGCCGAATTTGGGCCCTAGAAAACGCCATCCGTCAGTCTACAGATAAAGTACAAGGAGCTGTCATGGCGTCCGACGCCTACTTTCCATTTAAAGACTGCGTAGAAGCAGCCGCAAATGCAGGCATCACCGCCATCATTCAACCAGGAGGCTCTGTTCGAGACGAAGAATCTATAAAATTATGTAACGAAAAGGACATTGCTATGGTATTTACAAAGATGAGGCATTTTAAGCATTAAAGGGATGAAAGCAGAATGCTGAAAGAAAAAAAGAAACCACTTAAAGGCAAGTTGTAGGGGTGGACGGCGCTGTTTTTCTTCATCACGTCATCAAAAGTGACTACTGTTTTGCGATTTCTGCTTTCGACTTTCTGCAAAAAAGGAGGCATTCACATGAATATACTAGTTATCGGCTCTGGGGGAAGAGAGCATGCTTTGGTTTGGAAAATATCTCAGAGTTCAAGGGTAGAAAAAATTTACTGTGCTCCAGGAAATCCTGGAATTGGGCAGCTTGCACAGTGTGTAAATATTTCTGTAGAAGATTTAAATGGTTTAGTATCTTTTGCTTTAGAAAATGCAGTAGATTTAACTGTAATTGGACCAGAAGTGCCACTAGTTCTTGGTATATGCGATAAATTTGAAGAAAAGGGTTTAAAGGTAATTGGACCTAATAAGATATGCTCTCAGTTTGAAGGGAGTAAAGCCTTTACAAAAAAGTTTTTAGAAAAATATAATATACCGACAGCGGCCTATAGAGAGTATACAGATTTAGAATTTGCATTAAAAGGTTTAGATGAATTTGATTTGCCCGTTGTAGTCAAGGCCGATGGCTTAGCTGCAGGCAAAGGGGTAATCATAGCAGAAACAAAAGATATTGCCAGACAGACACTAAAGGAAATGATGGGTGATTTGTCTTTTGGAGAAGCTGGCACAAAGGTAGTATTAGAAGAATTCTTAAGTGGAACAGAAGCGTCCATTCTTTGCTTTGTAGATGGTAAAAACATCGTCCCAATGGAAAGTGCTCAGGATTATAAGCGGATTGGGGATAATGATCAGGGCAACAACACAGGTGGCATGGGTACATACTCACCCAACAGATTATTTGATTCTCATTTGAATGAAATCGTAAAAAGAGAAGTCTTAGATCCCATAATAAAAGGCTTTAAAGATGAAGGGCTAGATTATAAAGGCATCCTCTTTATTGGTTTGATGATTGAAGAAAACAAGCCAAAGGTCCTTGAATTTAATGTGCGATTTGGAGACCCAGAAACTCAATCTGTACTTGTAAGACTAGAAACAGATATTGTAGACATATTTGAAAGCATGATAAAAGGAACATTATCAACACAAGAAATAAAGTGGAGCAATAAAAGCGCAGTAACCATTGTTCTAGCATCAGGAGGATACCCAGATAGTTACCAAAAGGGAAAAGTTATTACAGGACTAGAACAAATAGAAAACAGCATAGTCTTTCACGCTGGAACAAAAGAAAAAGAAGGCAAAATCATAACCGATGGAGGACGAGTCCTAGGTGTAACATCGATAGGAGAGACAATAGGAGAAGCAAGAAAGAAAGCATACGAAGACGTAAAGAAGATTTCTTTTGAAGGAATGCAATATAGAAGAGATATTGCACAAGAAAATTAATATAGGGAAGAGAGTATATCGGATAATGATATACTTTCTTTTTTTATAACAAAGGTCGTTAGTAAGAGTAATAGGCTGGTTCGATTAACTACTGCTCAACAATTGTTAAACCGTCGTTATTTGTGGTATATTTATACCATCTGATTTTTTAAACCAATTAGTAAGGTGTGAGTTTATGGAAATAAAGCGTATAAAAAATAAAGAAGAACTAAAAGATGCATTCTATATTCGATTAAAGGTCTTTGTAGAAGAGCAGGGAGTGCCTAGGGAGAATGAATTAGATGAATACGAAGATGTTTCAGAACATATTGTCCTTTATAAGGACAAACTTCCTGTAGCAACAGGAAGGATTAGAGTTATCCATGGAGATGCAAAATTACAGAGGATTTGCGTTCTAAAGGAATACCGAAAATTAGGACTTGGAAAAGTAATTATTGAGTCTTTAGAATCTATAGCAAGAAAAAAAGGCTGCAAAAAAGCTATACTAGGCGCTCAAGTACAAGCCAAAGAATTCTACGAAAAACTAGGATATACTCAACGTTCAGGTCTCTTTATGGACGAGGGGATTCCACACATAGAGATGCAAAAACAATTGATTTAAGGTGGTTAGCAAAGGCACTCGCTCGCCGAAGGCGAGTTTTGTAGCCTCGTGCACGTAGCTTTTAGTTTTCCCGTCTAACGAACCAATCATCAACCATTATCTACAAAGACTCCTGCTTATAAGTAACCGTCAAATCGGTCTCCCAAAATCCAAAGCATTCTGTAATTGCTAAAAACAAGTCAAGGCAAATAAAGCTACTAACAAAAGCAGATATTTGATCCTGTTTTAAACTTCGTTGTATTTTCATTTAATTCTTAATACTTTTCTATAGTTTGTATTACATCTTATGATTCCATAATATCTTTTAGTAATATATTTTTTTTCTTTAAATAAAATGAATTAAAGAGTTTTGAACTTATTTAAAGGAGATCGATATGAGACAAAAAGACAATTATCTGCCCTTTGTTTTTATTTTTATTATCTGTATTATAGTGATTTCATCAGTAAATCACTTTGGTCAGGAAGAACAAATGAGTACATCTATAAATAGAAATCAGGCTGATACTAGCGGTGTAGACTGGTTTGTTCCAAAAACGGATAAGAATCAAAGACCTGTATTTCCAAATTATGTTGATTCTTATATAGAAAAATACAATGCGTATGTAATAGGCAGTGAAGAAAAAGAATTATACTTAAGTTTTAACTGTGGATACGAGTTTAATAATTATACATTAGATGTTTTAGATATCTTAAAAGAGCAAAATGTAAAAGCAGTTTTTTTCATCACGGGTGATTATTTGAGAAGTAGCACAGACATCGTAAAGAGAATGAAAGAGGAAGGTCATATTGTTGGCAATCATGGCAATACTCATGCAGATTTGTCTACTTTATTATCAGAAGAGATCAAAAAGGAGCTTGTGGATTTTGAACTTTGTTACAAGCAAGTGATGGGTGTAGATTATACAGATAAGTTTTTTAGACCTGCTTCTGGTAGGTTTACAGAAGAGAGTTTAAAAATTGCTACGGAGTTAAATTATACTACTGTATTTTGGTCTTTGTCTTACAAAGATTGGGAGACGGATAACCAACCAGGTAAAGAAATAGCTTATGAAAAAATTATGCGCTCTGTACATCCAGGTTGTATTCTTATGCTTCATACAGTATCCCAGAGCAATGTAGAAGCGCTAGGCGATGCTATTTCAGATTTAAAAGGCCAGGGATACACCTTTAAGTCGTTAGAAGGATTTTCGCAAGCCAACGATCTTTAAGCCACAGCAATAAAATATTTAAGCAATCGTTTAACCATTCCTCGACTATTGTTAAAACATAGAACTTAAAACGCGAAAGGTATATTTGAAAGATTTGCACATATAAATAGTGTATAAGTGTATATAGGAGGTGTATAGAATGGACGATCAAAAAATAATGGGAACGGGTAAAGTAGAGTTAATATCTAGGGAAGAATTAAAATTATCTGGTGTTAAAGATGTACATAGTTTTAATGAGGAGACAGTTATTTTAGAGACACAGTTAGGTTTATTAACGATAGGCGGTCAGGACTTACATATTATCAAATTAAATTTAGAGGGTGGAGAACTAGAGGTAAAGGGAATCATTGATTCTTTTATTTATAGCGATGAAAGTAGCCTATTTAAAAAAGGAGAAGGTATTTTTAGCAGATTATTTAAATAGAGTTTAGGGGACAATCATGAATGAAAATATCTATTTGCAAGTCTATGTATTCCTCTATACTTTGTATGGAGGAATAATCATTGGAATTCTTTACGACTTTGTAGATGTCTTAATAAATGACAATCTCATTAAAAGAAGATCTATTTCAGATTTATTGTTTTGGGCTTTTGCTTTTAGCATTATTGTAGGGCTATTGTTTTATGTTAATAATATCAATTTTAGATTTTATAATCTTTTAGGATTTGGTTTAGGATGGTTTATTTACTTCTTTACCTTAAGTAAACTAGTTCGAAGGGTATTTCATTTAATCAAGGAGATTATTAGGCTAATTGGTAGAAAAATAATTTGTTTTTTTAAAATCATTACTTTTCCGATTAGAAAGATTGCACAAAAGAGCAAGGCAGTGAATAATTTATGGAGAAAGATTATCAACAAAGTAGTGAAAGATTTTAAAAAATATAAATCATATTTATTCAAGAGTTGATAAGTCTTGTGTTTTCCCTCATTTTGTGAAATAATATATCTATTAATAACAAAGGGGAAGCGTAGATAGTGAAAAAGAAAAGAAAAATAAATAAAGGTCGACTGCTAATTATCGTAGGAATACTTTGCTTTTTTCTTTATAATATTATCTCCGTAGAAGTGCAGTATTATCAACTCAAGAATCAAAAAAAAGAACTTGAGCTTCAGCTATCCCAAGAAAAGGACAAACTAGAACAATTAGATAATGAGCTTACTCAAATGGAATCTGAAAAATATATTGAGATGTTAGCCAGGAAATATTTTGGACTAGTCTACCCTGAAGAAAAAGTAATAATAGAAGTAGAATCTGAAGAAAAGTAGTTATTATTGGTATCAATTATTATTTATAATATATGAGGAGGATTTTTGTCAATGCCATTTGAGGTAAATCAAATAGTAGAAGGTGTAGTAAAAAGCATTACAAAGTTTGGTGCATTTGTTGATATTGGAGGTAAAGTTGGTTTAGTCCACATCTCTGAAGTAGCAGATGGATTTGTAAAGGAAGTTTCAGACTATTTAAAAGAAAACGACACTGTAAAAGTAAAGATTATTTCCATCAATGAAGGGAAAGTAGGATTATCCATACGACAAGCGCAACCCAAAAAGGAACAACCCCAAAAACAACAACCCCAAAAACAACAGTATAAGCCAAGAAATAATCATTATAAGAAGAACGAAAGCAGCTATCACGCCCCTACTTTTGATGATCAACTTAGTCAATTCCTAAAGGATAGTGAAGAAAGACAACAAGTTCTTAAAAAAAACGCTAAGAAAACAAAAAATAGGTGTTTTAATAGATAATATAAAGACCACTAAAAGCATCCTGCAGGATGCTTTTGCTGGTCTTTAGGTGGTAAGGAGTTACCAAATGAAAAAATACGCTGTAATTGATATTGGAACAAATTCTACTCGATTGCTTATTGCCTCTGTTGAGGGGGATAAAATGGTTGATAGAGAAAAGCACTTAATTACTACCCGTATGGGACAAGGAGTTGATGAGAATAAGATCATTAATCAAGAAACTATTCTCAGAAATGTAGCAGCTCTTAAAGAGTTAAAAGAACTAAGTGAGAGTAAAGGAGTCAATGAATTTATTGTTTTTGGTACCAGTGCTCTTAGGGATGCGAAAAATGCCAGTGAATTTATAGATTTAGCTAAGAGGGACTTGGGCCTAACAGTAGATATTTTAGATGGTCAGACAGAAGCTAGATATGCTTTTTTAGGTGTAAGTGAACAATATAAGGAAGAACCTATTATTATTATGGACGTAGGAGGAGGCAGTACAGAGTTAATTTGTGCGGCTAAGGGCAAAATCTTAAATAGTATAAGTTTTGATATGGGTGCAGTGCGGATGACAGAGAGATTTATCAAAAATGATCCACCTATAGGTCGAGAATTAAGAGATATTAGTCATATGGTACAGGAAACCTTAAAAGTAGCAAATGAAATGGAGAAATCTTTTACAATAATTGGTGTAGGGGGAACAGCCACCACATTGTCTCAAGTAGTTCAAGAAATAGAAGAGTATACTCCAGAAAAAATACACAATAGTGAAGTTTTTTTAGAAGATATAGATAAAATGAATAAAAAATTTTCTATGCTTAAAGATGAACAACGAAAAAAAATCGTAGGACTAAATCCTCAAAGATCTGATATCATAATAGCTGGTGCCATCATTGTTTCTGAAGTTTTAAAGCGTTATAAAAAGGAATCTTTTAAGGTAAGTGATTACGATAATTTAGAAGGTGGTATTTTTAATTTTTTAAAAAAGTGAAAAAGTTATTGACGAATAGCTAAAAATGTACTATAATAATTTTTGTCCCT
>ENA-UOOM01001665-UOOM01001665.1-fermentation-metagenome-genome-assembly--contig:-NODE-1665-length-20508-cov-4.773872_pt1 | contig 20508 bp, 17 predicted proteins | sample MGYA00245781_ERZ724031 | MGnify/ENA primary metagenome ERZ724031 (study PRJEB28704, sample SAMN03018317) | fermentation metagenome | biome: anthropogenic terrestrial biome; feature: soil; material... | reverse complement strand
AATTAAAAAAGTCATCAATAACAACGTTGTAAGCGCCTTGGACAGCGATAGCTGCGAAGTTATCGTCATGGGCCGCGGCGTCGGTTTTCAGGCAAGGCCGGGCATGGATATCCCTCCGGACAGGATTCAGAAAATCTTTAAAATGGACGGTAAAAATTCCTCCGACCGCCTGCAGGAGCTTTTAAAAGACATACCAATGGAGCATTTCCAGCTTTGTTCCGACATAATCGAATACGCGAAGGCAAAAATAGGTAAGAAACTTAACAAGAACATATACATAACCCTTACAGACCATGTTAACTTCGCCATTGAGCGCTACCGCCAGGGGATGAACTTTTCAAACCCGCTCCTCCATGAGGTGAAGCTGTTTTACAAAAACGAGTTTGCGGTAGGCGAATATGCCTTGTCATTGATAAACGAGCGCGTGGGGGCACTGCTGCCCGCAGATGAGGCTGCTTCCATCGCCCTTCATATTGTAAATGCGGAATATGATTCCAAAATAGATGAAATGACAAGCGTTACACGGCTTATAAGCAGTATTTTAAATATAGTTGAAAAGTATTTCAATATTCAAATCGACGAACAGTCACTCGACTTTGAAAGATTCCTCACGCATTTAAAGTTTTTCGCTTTCCGCATTTTCAAGCACGAGGCCATCGACGTCGAGGACAGCGGTTTCAGGGAGCTCATAGAACAGCAGTTTGCACCTGAATACAGGTGCAGCAAGAAAATCGCCGAGTTTATAGAAAAGAGATACCGCCTGCATGTGCAGGAAGAAGAGCTCTACTACCTCGCGGTACATATCAAACGCGTAACACGCAAAAGCCCGGCGCGCGGCGGCGGTTAATCCGCGCCGAAGCAGCAGCGGGTTTTAAGCCTGGTAAAACTTAAAATATTTTTAATCAGGGATTGTTATGGTTAAGTCCAGCAAGACCCGTGCCGGCCTAAAAAGCCGGCGTGGGCCTTGCTTTTTTTATAAAATTAATTTCGGATAAAATGTGCGCGCATTTTAGATATCATAATATTAAAAATTGGGGGAAAATTGTATGGCAAGCAAATACGACGGGTTAGCACGGATAATCATTCAAAACGTCGGCGGAAAGTCAAACGTAATCAGTCTGTCACACTGCATAACGAGGCTCAGGTTTAAACTTAAGGACGAATCAAAGGCAAACACGGATATCCTTAAAAACACCGACGGCATAGTCACTGTAATGCAAAGCGGCGGGCAGTACCAGATAGTTATCGGCAACCAGGTCGACGACGTCTTTGAAGCCGTCAACAGGATAGGGAAATTCGGCGCCGGCTCTGAGATTGTTGACGACGAAGGCAACGAAACCGGCACTTTTGTTCCGGAAAAGAAGATGTCGGCCGGCGCTGTACTTATAGACGTTATTTCCGGAGTTTTTCACCCTGTCTTAGGCGTTTTGTCGGCCGCAGGCATTATAAAGGGTTTACTTGCTTTATTCGCGTTTTTCAAACTTATAGATACTACAAGCGGAGCTTATATGACCTGGTACTCTGTTGCGGACGGCTTCTTCTACTTCCTTCCTATAATACTCGGTTACACGTCGGCGGAAAAATTCAAATCAAATAAATTTATAGGCATGGCCGTAGGGGCTTCGCTCTGCTACCCCGACATGGTGAACCTGGTAACCGGCAAAGCGATAGGCACTGCATTTGCGGGTACAATTTTCCAGGTGAGCTATTACGCTACATTTTTCGGTATTCCGATACTCATACCTGACAGCAAATACCCTTCCACCGTCGTACCAATCATACTCGCAGTATTTGTCGCGTCAAAACTTGAGCATATGTGGAAGAAGGTTATACCTGACGTCATAAAACTGTTTATAGTTCCTGTACTGACGCTCGGCATCATCGTCCCGCTGACGTACCTTGTCATAGGACCTGTCGCACAGGTTTTGTGCTCGCTCATAGGCGCGGCTTTCAAAGCAATGTACAACCTGCCTGTAGTCGGAGGCTTGGTTGCCGGTTTGATTTTGGGCGCGATATGGCAGGTGCTCGTTATCTTCGGTCTGCACTGGGGCCTTGTTCCGCTCTGCATGATAAACTATTCCTCGTTAGGCTACGACTTTATTCTTTCGCCATATTTTGCCGCATCCTTTGCACAGACTATGGTAGTGCTCGCTATCTACCTCAAAACAAAGGACAGCAAGCTTAAGCGCATAGCCCTGCCGGCTTTTATTTCCGGGATTTTCGGCGTGACCGAGCCGTGCATTTACGGTGTGACGCTGCCTAAGAAAAAGCCTTTTGTCATCTCATGCATAGCCGCTTCCATAGGCGGCGGCATCATAGGCTTTGCAGGAGTAAAAAGCTACATGATGGGCGGCTTAGGCCTCTTTGGCCTTCCAAGTTACATTGACGCGAAAACCAACAGCGCCTACAGCATGTACTGGGTAATAATCGGCACACTCGTCGCCATGGTTATCGCTTTTGTTATGACATTCCTTACATACCACGATGAACCTGTACCTGCAGGGAATAAAAAAGAGGAAACGCTGCAAAAGCAAGTTGGCTGACCCTTACCGACATCATACAGTACTTCATATTACAGCTGCTTTGGGAAAGGTCGAAATAAAAACTATGTTTTTTAAAAATAAAAAGAAGGAAAAAACAAAAAAGAAAACCACCGGCATAATTTTTGCCGCGCAAAGCGGAAAAGTAATATCCGTTACGCAGGTTAACGACAAAGTATTTTCCCAAAAAGTGCTTGGCGACGGCGTCGCCATCAAACCGGAGTCAGGCGCCGTCGTTTCACCTGTCGGAGGCGAAGTCGTCACCGTTGCCGACACGCTTCACGCCTACGGCATAAAAACCGACGACGGGCTTGAGGTGCTCATACATATCGGCGTAAACACGGTTGACCTGAACGGAGAGGGCTTTTGCAGCCGGGTAAGTGAAGGCAATAGACTCAGCGCCGGCGATCCCCTGTGCGACGTTGACCTCGGCCTTTTGAAAAGCAGGGGTTATGATACTGACATTATTATTTTAGTTACAAACCTCGAGCCAGGCGCCATGACGGCACACTGCGGCATAAATGCCACAGCCGGGCGGACATGTGTTATAGAGTACCATATGTAAACATGACGCGTTTTAAAATATATTTACAGGAGGAATACTGAATGGAAACAGATATTTTCCCTAACGGTTTCCTTTGGGGAGGCGCTACGGCCGCAAATCAAATTGAAGGCGCGTGGAACCTCGGCGGGAAAGGCCAAAGCATTATGGATCATATAACCGGCGGCAGCAAAACCACGCGGCGGCGTATAACTCCGGAGCTTGAGGAAAACGCGTTTTATCCAAACCATGAAGCCATTGATTTTTACCACCACTATAAGGAAGATATAAAGCTTTTTGCCGAAATGGGTTTTAAAACCTACCGTATGTCAATAGCCTGGAGCCGTATATTTCCGCGAGGCGACGAAACTGAACCGGACGAAAACGGGCTTGAGTTCTACGACCGCGTATTTGACGAACTGCATAAGTACGGTATAGAACCGCTCGTGACGCTTTCCCACTATGAACTGCCCATGTGTTTATGCAAAGAATACGGCGGCTGGCGCAACAGGAAACTTATAGATTTCTTCCAACACTACGCCGAAACTGTCTTCCGCCGTTACCGCAGCAAAGTCCGGTATTGGCTTACTTTTAATGAAATAAACTGCCTGACGACCGAGTTCGGCGGATACTTCGGCGGCGGGATGCTGCCGTCACCAGGCGAAAACAGCGAACCCGCACGGTACCAGGCGCTGCACAACCAGTTAGTCGCAAGCGCAAAAGCCGTGCAGTCCGGCCATACCGTAAACCCTGACTTTAAAATCGGCTGCATGATATGCTACATGGCCGTGTATCCGCTTACGTGCTCACCCGACGACATACTGCTTGCACAATCGTTTGACCAAATGCACAACTGCCTTGCCGGTGACGTACACGTACGCGGCGAGTACCCTTCGTACGCGGAAAGCTACTTTAAAAAGCGCGGTATAACTCTTGATATGCCTCCTGAAGATATACAGACACTTAAAAACGGTACTGTTGATTACTATACATTCAGCTATTACGCCTCAAACTGCATAACAGCAAAAGCTGGCGAAGGGCAAAAAATCAGCGGGAACTTAATGGGCGGCTGTAAAAACCCATACCTTAAAGCAAGCCAGTGGGGCTGGCAGATAGATGCAAAAGGACTCCGCTATGTACTAAAAAAAGTTTACGACCGATACCGCATACCGATTATGGTAGTTGAAAACGGCCTCGGCGCGGCAGATACCGTTGAAAACGACGGAAGCGTACACGACCAGTACAGGATAGAATACCTGCGGCTGCATATAGAGCAAATGCGCGAGGCTGTGCGCGACGGCGTTGACCTGCGCGGATATACTTCATGGGGGCCGATAGACCTTATAAGCGCCTCTACCGGGGAAATGGCCAAGCGTTACGGCTTTATATATGTAGATAAGCATGACGACGGAAGCGGCAGCCTTTCACGCAGCCGCAAGGACTCGTTTTACTGGTACAAAAAAGTCATAGGCAGCAACGGCGCGGACCTGTCTGACTGAATATTAAGGAAGCCATGCAAAAAATTAAGGTAACTGCTTTTTACGGCGGTTACCTTTTTATAATTTAAACTTCACACTGCGGAGAACCTGTAGACGGTCTCCGACCGGAACCTGTTCCCCGGTTTTAGATTTTCATATGGAAACGACGGATGATGCACCGAGTCGGGGAAAAACTGCGTCTCAAGGCATACGGCACAGTGCGGCTTTAACGGTTTGCCTCCAACACCCAATGTTCCTGCGGGAAAGCTGTTGGCCGTATAAAGCTGCATGCCGGGCATATCCGTGAAAACCTGCATCACCCTGCCGCTCTCTTTATCCGTGATTTCCGCCGCTTTCCTCACACGCCCGTAAGTACCCTTAAGCACGTAATTAACGTCATATCCGCCGCACGCTTTCAGTAAATATTCGTCTGCCGAGATGCCGCCTCCAATGGCTTTATATGTACTGAAGTCGTAAGGCGTGCCCCCAACGGGCATGAGTTTTCCCGTAGGTATAAGGCCGCTTCCGGCCTCCGTTATATAGTCCGCATATATCTTTGCCTCAAGCGGGCAGATGCTTTTGCCTTCGCTGCCGGTAATATTAAAATAAGAATGGTTTGTAGGGTTAAACGGCGTTTCGGCGTCGGTCTCCGCTTCATAGCTTATGGAAAGCTCGTTGCCGTCCGTAAGCCTGTACGTAACATAGACCTTAACACAGCCTGGCAGACGGCTTTCGCCCCTGTCAAAATAGTAGAATGTGACCGCCTGCGAGCCACAGCTTTCTTCACGCGAGACAGCACGCCAATTTTTGCTTTGGTACCCGCCCGGCGCACTGTGCAGGGAGTTTTCGCCGTCGTTTTTATTCATGCGGTAAACGGCGCCGCCGACTTCCACCTCAGCTTTTGCAATGCGGTTAGCGAAACGGCCGATTACCGCCCCGAAAACATCTTCGCCTTTTTCATATTCAGAAAGTGTGCGATGCCCAAGCACCACGTTTTCCGGTTTACCGTACCTGTCAGGCACGTAGAGCCTCGCGAGCCTGCAGCCGTAAGTCATTATAACGGCCTCCATGCCGTTTTTGTTCCTTAAAACGTAAGACGTTACCACCCCGCCGCCGGCAAGGCATCCAACGGTTTTCTTTTCGATACTCATATCAACAGCGCCTTCATTTATGCCTTTTTATTAAAAAACCGGGACAGGACAAAGCTCCTATCCCGTTAAATGTAATAAAAGAGGATATGTTGAAAAAGTTTTTACCCTTTTATCTTTTTTACGCGCCTTATCCTTTTACACTGCCGAGCGCTACGCCGCGCACGATATATTTAGACAGGAAAAGATAGATTATTATAATCGGTATAATCGAAATGTTTATCAGCATGTAAACCTGCCCTAAGTCAAACCTGAGGAAATCGGCGTTGCGCAGCTGGGCTATAAGTATCGGAAGCGTCTTTTTATGCGCATCGTTTATCAGCAAAGCAGGTATAAAGTAATTGTTCCACGCGGCAACAAACGTGAAGATGGCCTGCACCGCGAGGGCTGGCTTCATTACGGGTAGCACTATAGAGTTGAACGTATGGAATTCGCCGCTGCCGTCAATGCGCGCGGCTTCTACTATTTCCATCGGCAGCGTGCTGTCCATGTACTGCTTCATAAAGAAAACGACTACCGGTGATGCTATTGAAGGCAGGAACAGCGGGATAAGCGAATCCATAAGCCCCCATTTGTCCATTTGCGTTACAAAGCCTACTGCCGAAATCTGCGTAGGCATTGTCATTATAAGAAGTATAACCGCAAACGCGGCTTTTTTTAGCTTGAAGTCATACGCAAAGATGCCGTAGGCCGTAAGTGTTGAGAAATAGATGGCCAGCCCCGCGCTCAGCGCGGAAACTATCAGGCTGTTTACTATCCCGCTTACAACAGGTATGTTGCCGTTATTTATCAGGTTCCTGAAATTAACGCCGAACGACTTGCCTGGAATAACTGAAAATCCCTGTTGTATCTGGAAATTGTTGCGGCTTGAGTTTATAAGCAGCATATAGAAAAAAAACAGGCACAAAAAAGAAAGTATAATCAGCACTATGTAACAGCCTACCCTTGCCGCAGTCATACTGCCTTTTTTACCCGTGCTTTTATTCTTTGACATTTTTATGCGCGCCTCTTTTCTTTTTTGGCTTTTTTCTCCCTTGTGTTCCTTGGTTCCCTTTCGTCATTTATGCAGAAATAAACAATCACGCACAAAACAGCGCAGACTATGAACAGTATGGTTGAAACCGCGCCGGCCACCCCGTAGTTTTTACTGTACATGTGGTTGTTTATGTACATTACCATGGTTGTAGAGGTCCTGTCTGGGGTCCCCTGGCCGTTTGTAAGTATCTGCGGCACGTCGAACATCTGCAGGCCGCCTATGAGCGACGTCACAACGACAAACGCCATAATCGGTTTTATAAGCGGCATTGTTATGCGCCAGAACATTTGGTTTGAAGTAGCTCCGTCTATTTCCGCGGCTTCGTAAAGGGAAGTGTCTATGCCCATTATCGCAGCCATAAGGAGTATCGTAGTATTGCCGAACCACATAAGGAAATTCATAAGTGCAATCAGGCTGCGCGTACCGCCGACCGTTTCCAAAAAACGCACCGGCTGTTTTATAAGCCCCATTGACATAAGGCTTGCGTTCACAGGCCCGTTATCGAAGAAAAGCTGGAAGAACAGCATGGCAAACGCCGCCGCCATTATAAGGTTAGGCATATAAATTACCGTTTTAAAAAAGCCCTGGCATTTAAGGTTGAGCCTTAAATTTGTAAACCACGCCGCAAGAAGCACCGAAATGATTATCTGTGGTACGAAACCCACGAACCAAAGCAGCAGGGTATTGCCAAAGTATTTAGGAAGGTCTGTTTGGAATATTTTAGCATAATTGGCCAGCCCTATAAATTTAGGTCCTATTATAGTCAGGCCGCTTCTGAAATATTCAAAAAAGCTGTAATAAATCGTCGAGCAAAGAGGAATGAACTGGAAAATAAGGAAAGTTATAAAAAACGGTAAAATAAAGATGTATCCCCATTTTGCATAACTTATATGTCCCTTTTTGCGTCTTACGCTTTCGGTTTGTTCTTTCAACGGGAACTACCTCTTTTCAAGAAATGGCACGGCCACGTCAGGGGTTGGCTGCGCGCGGCCGTGCGACCGGTTCAAAAACTGTGCGGCAGTGTTATTATGAGGGCCACTTTACCTCTGTTATTTCAGGATAAGTTTCCTTTATGGACTGTTCAAAGTTAGTTTTTGCCTTTGCAAGGTCGATGGTCCCATTGAAGTAGTCCGCGAACTGTGTCTGCATGGCTTCGTTGCAGCCCTGGTCATAAGCCGTGTTGTTGCTCATGTTTATCTTCGGAGCGGCTTCCGTAAAGCTCTTAAGGGGGTTCTGCCCGCCAAGGAAGTCGGACTTGAAGTCGCTGTTTGCGAGTTCAGTCATAGCGGATTTGTTGTTTGTATAGTCCAAAGTGTCGCTTGTAACTTTCTTCATTATATCTTTGTCGCATGTAAGCTTCTGCATTACGTCTTTTATAGTCGCCATGTTGTCGGTGCCTTTGCAGGCCGTAAGCCATGTGCCGCCCCAGTAGTAATTCGCGGGGCCGGTGCATATAGCCCAGTCGCCGAAAGCGCCGTTGCCGGCTTCTTCTTTTCCGCCTTCTGCAACAGGTGTCTTAAGGGAATTGCCCTCGAGCGTGAAGTTAACGCCCCATGTAGAGTAGAAGAACCCGAAAACCTTCGAATCCGGCCCCTGGTCTGCCGTCCACTGCTGGCAGTCGAAAAGTCCGGTTGCCTTGTGGTTGTAGCCTTTGTCGGTATATGTCTTTGTCTGCTCTACCCACTTCATTATCATAGGGTCAACTGTGACGGTCGTTCCTGTGACCCACGGTGATGACACGTTGTTTGAGAAAGTCCTGTAGCTGTCGTCAAACCCTGACAGCATATAGTAACCCTTTGTCTTTGCTTTTTGGGCTGCTGCATCGAACTTATCCCAGTCAGAAAGCTGCTCCTGAACCTTCTCAGGGTCGTCTGTACCGAGTATGTCCTTTGCGTAAGAGCGGCGGTAAGCGAAAACGCCCGGCGTTGCCTGCCATGACACGCCTTTTATAGCGCCGTCCTTGCTCGTGACTATGTCCTGCGTATACTGGTACTGTTCAGATAAATCGTCATCCGTAAGCCCGACGTCTTTCTTAACGTCAAGCGAGAAGTCACTGTTTGCGTACTTAAGCGCATAGTCGGCCTCCATGAGGAACATGTCGATTTTTTTGTCCGTTTCGGTTGATTCCTGCTGCATGAGCGCCTGGTCGAGCTTGTTCTGGTAGTTGTTGTGCTCGTTGGGGTTAATAGTCCATTTTACCGTTATGCCGTTTTTAAGCGTTGTAGTTGTCTTGTCGTCTGAAACAGAAGCGACCTCCGGGTAATAAGTATTGAACCTGCCCTGGAATTCGTCGTTCCAGCACCAAATGTTAAGGACTTTTCCTTCTGCCTGTTCTGTTGAAGCACTTGACGTGCTTTCTTTTGCTGCGTTTTGCGCGGTGCTGCTGGAGCCGCTGCCTCCGCTGCAGCCTACGAAAGAAAGAGCCATAGCCGCCGTCAGAGTCAGCGCGGCTACCTGAGTTGTTTTTCTTCTCATAAAGATCCTCCTTAATTAATATTAGGAAATAATTTGTAAACGGATGAGTAAAACTCATCCGGCAAGCCGGTTAAATAACGCGATTTACCATATTAATCGCTTACAGGTATGCTTTTAACTGATTTTCCTTCTAAAAGCTGCCCTTTTATGGTTATGTTCTCTATCACCGTCGTTAAAGGGCTCTCTATCTGTTCTATAAGGCGTTTTGCCGCCTCGCGCCCCATAGCCTCCGTGTTCTGCCTTATGGTAGTGAGCCTCGGCCTTATCATCTGCGAAAGCGGTATGCCGTCGTAGCCCGCTATGGAGACGTCGTCCGGTATCTTAAGCCCCATAGACTCTATCGCTTCTATCCCGCCGAGCGCGGCGTAGTCGTCCGGCATTATTATGCAGGTAGGCGGGTCGGGTAATTTCAGCAGATTTTCCGTACACTGTTTAGTCGCCCTTATATCCCTGTACGCCGAAAGCTCGAGGTAATTTTCATGGACGTCGTTACCCAGGTTGCGCATTGTACGGCAGAAGCTTGTGAGGCGCTGCTCGGTAACGTCCGACTTTTTCCCGTATATGTAGGCTATCTTTCTGTGCCCCATGGCGTATATGTACTCGACAAGGTCCTTCATACCATCGACATTGGCTGAATTTATGCTTGTGTGGTTGTTGAAAATATGGTCTATGGTAACTACAGGTATGTCGCTGTTTATAAGCTCAAGGACTTCGTTCTGGTAAAAGTCAACGCACGCTATGCATACGCCGTCAAAGTTGCGGTACCTGCAGTGCTCGAGGTACGTCATGGGATGCGCCCTGAAATTTATATTATGGTTTATAAAAGTAATGTCATACGAATGTTTTTCCGATTCGGATTTAAACGCGTCAAGCACCGCGGCAAAATACTCCTGCCTAAGGCCGCTGCGCGCCTCGTCCGCGAAAAGCACGCCGATGTTGTGCGTACTGTTTATTTTAAGTGCCCGCGCGAAAGAGTTGGGAAAATACCCGCAGCTTTCGGCGACCTCCACTACCCTGTGCCTTGTTGTCTCGCTTATGTCGCTGTAATTGTTAAGCGCTTTGCTTACAGTCGAAACAGACAGGCCGCATTTCTCGGCTATATCCCTTATGTTAGCCACGTTTTTATCTCCTTGTATTTTCAAAAGCCTAAATTTTATTTATCTAAACCGTTTTCAAGAGCTATTATAATCTATATTAACTATAATTACAATACTTTTTAGAAAAATATTTGATATTTTTTAAAAATATTTTCTTATTTACGCCATATATATGTATATAATTTCTTTTACGTATAATATTTCTAATACGTTTTCGCTTTAACAAGCAAAATGCGGATTGCGGCGAAAGTTTTCGTTTGCCGGCGTATTTTGGCAGGCGGCCGGTTTTGCCGCGCGGATTAGTGTATTATACATATATATTTTTAAATTATTATATACTTAATGACTAATTTATGAAAAGCACTTGATTTATTGGCAAAAAAAATATACACTTAAGGTATTATAATACTACGTAAGGCGCATGCTTCTTCTTTTCTAAAACGTTTTAGAAAAAATGACTGTTTCATGGATTTCCGCGGGTAATTTGCTCCTTCAGCATATCTGTTTTCGCGGGACGGCCATCATCATAAAAATTTGGAGGGATACTTTACAATGAAATTCGGAGAATTCGACGACAACAGCATGGAATATGTAATCCTGAAGCCGCAAACCCCATATCCGTGGATAAATTACCTCGGCAATGAAAATTTCTTCTCCATTATTTCAAACACGTCTGGCGGTTACTGCTTTTACAAGGATGCGCGCCTGCTCCGCCTCACGCGCTACCGCTACAACAGCGTGCCGGCCGATGCCGGCGGCAGGTACTTTTACATACGCGACGGGCAGACCGTCTGGAACCCCGGCTGGGCGCCGTGCAGAACAGAGCTGGACTCCTACCGCTGCCGCCACGGGCTTGGATATACTGTAATACAGTCTTCAAAAGACGGCATCGCAGCCGAGCAGACGTCCTTCGTACCGCTCGGCAGCGACTGTGAAGTCGACAGGCTCGTGCTGAAAAATGAGTCCGGCGCCGAAAAGCATATAAAACTTTTCTCCTTTGTGGAGTTCTGCCTTTGGGACGCTTACGACGACATGACTAACTTCCAGCGGAATTACAGTACCGGTGAAGTAGAAGTATGCGGCAGCGCGATTTACCATAAGACGGAGTACCGCGAGCGCCGTAACCACTACGCCGTCTTCGCGGTAAACACGCCCGTAGACGGCTTTGACACCGACCGCGAGTCCTTTCTGGGGCTTTACAACGGCTTTGACAGGCCCGACGCCGTTATGGAAGGCAGCGCGAAAGACTCCATCGCAAGCGGCTGGTCGCCGGTAGGCTCCCATTTTATAAACGTAACACTTAAGCCGGGCGAAAAAAAGAGCTTTATCTTCGTACTCGGCTACTGTGAAAACCCGGAAAACAAAAAGTGGGCGGCGCCCGGCGTGATAAACAAAGAACCGGCTGAAAAAATGCTCGCGCGCTTTAAAACCGATGCGCAGGTTGACGATGCCATGGCGCGTCTCAAAGAATACTGGAGCGGCATACTCTCCACTTACCAAGTGGAAAGCGGTAATAAAAAGCTCGACCGTATGGTCAACATATGGAACCAGTACCAGTGCATGGTTACTTTCCATATGTCAAGGTCGGCCTCATACTTTGAGTCGGGCATAGGCCGAGGCATGGGCTTCCGCGACTCTGCGCAGGACCTCTTAGGGTTCGTGCATATGCTGCCGTCGGATGCGCGCGAGCGCATACTCGACATAGCCGCGACGCAGATGGAGGACGGCAGCGCCTACCACCAGTACCAGCCGCTTACAAAGCGCGGTAACCTCGGCGTCGGCAGCGGTTTTAATGACGACCCGCTGTGGCTTATTTTCGCCATAAACGCATATATAAAAGAAACCGGCGACTGGGATATACTTAACGAAAACGTGCCTTTCGACAACGACCCACAAAATACCGCGCCGCTTTTTGAGCATATGAAGCGTTCTTTCGACCACGTTACAGACAATCTCGGCCCGCACGGGCTGCCGCTTATAGGCCGTGCCGACTGGAACGACTGCCTGAACCTCAACTGCTTTTCAAAAACGCCGGGAGAACCGTTCCAGACGGTTACAAATATCGAGAGCGGCATCGCCGAGTCAGTTTTCATAGCCGGCATGTTTGTTTACATAGGGCCGGCTTATATAGATATATGCAAAAAAACCGGTAAAAAATCCGAAGCGGAATACGCTGAAGCGGAAGTAGGGAAAATGAACGAAGCCGTTTTAAAAAGCGGCTGGGACGGCAGCTGGTTTTTGCGTGCGTACGACGCTTACGGCCATAAGGTAGGCTCAAACGAATGCGACGAGGGTAAAATCTTCATCGAACCGCAGGGCTTCTGCGTAATGGCCGGCATAGGCGTTAAAGAAGGCCTTGCGGAAAAAGCCCTCGCTTCGGTGCATGAGCTGCTCGACACCAAGTACGGCATTATGCTCAACTGGCCGCCGTACACCCGTTACATGCTTAACCTCGGTGAGATTTCGTCTTACCCTCCGGGGTACAAAGAAAACGGCGGCATCTTCTGCCACAACAACCCGTGGATAGGCATAGCCGAAACAGTCCTCGGCCACGGCGACAGGGCCTTTGACGTTTACCGCAAAACATGTCCGGCGTACCTTGAAGACGTAAGCGGCCTGCACCGCACAGAGCCGTATGTTTATTCACAGATGATAGCCGGTAAAAACGCCGTGCGCTTCGGCGAGGCCAAAAACTCGTGGCTTACGGGCACAGCCGCATGGTCGTTTTACTTTATCTCACAGTTTATTTTAGGCATACGCCCGCAGTTCGGCGGCCTTGAAATAGACCCGTGCATACCGTCAGGAATGAAGGGCTTTAAAGTTGAAAGGAAATTCCGCGGGGCGGATTACATTATCGAGGTGGATAATTCCGCCGGCGTGCAGAAAGGCATTAAGGAGCTGACTCTCGACGGGCAGAAGGTTGGCGGCAGCGTCCTGCCGGTATGCTCAGACGGCAAAAAGCATAACGTCAAAGCCATAATGGGATAACGCGCGGATAAAACAGCCGTGGGTATGGCCGCAGGGCCCGCCCGCGGCCTTTTTATTTTTACCCACGCTCACATATCTTGTAAAAGCATGAATTACAGTTTTAATTATCCGCATTGGCCTGCACTGCATGTATTTACAAATACGGGTGCCGTATGGTAAAATGGCGGAGTATAAACAGCGGGCACGTGTTAATAATTTATACGTAGTTATATTGCCTCCGTACCGGTATAAATAATATGCTCAGACGGCGGCCGCCTGCAAAGGAGAAACAAATGAACGATTTCGCTATAGTAACCGACTCCTCCTGCGACTTACCGGAGGAAACCGTACGGGAACTCGGGCTTACGGTTCTCCCCCTCACCTTTATAATCGACGGCAAAGAATATAAAGACTATCCCGACGGGCGCGACATGCAGCCCGCGGAATTTTACGCCCGCATGCGCAAAGGCGCGCTGTGCAAAACATCTGCCGTAAATGTTGAAGTGTTTAAAGATTCCATTGAAAAACTGCTTATCCAGGGTAAAGACGTCCTCTGCATTTCTTTCTCGTCGGGGCTTTCGAACACATATAACGCCGCGAAGATAGCCTGCGGCGAGCTTGCCGAAAAGTACGCGGAGCGCAAGGTTTTCGCGGTTGACTCACTGTCGGCTTCACTCGGGCAGGGGCTGCTCGTCTACCTTGCGGCAAAGAAAATGCAGGCCGGCGAAAACATAACGCAGGTACGCGGCTGGCTTGAAGAAAACAAGCTGCACCTGTGCCACTGGTTCACGGTAGACGACCTTGACCACTTAAAACGCGGCGGCCGCATAAGCGCGGCGGCAGCCCTCGTAGGAACCATGCTTAACATAAAGCCCGTGCTTCATGTTGACGATGCGGGCCACCTGATTCCTGTAGGCAAGGTACGAGGCCGCCGCGCTTCGCTCGATGCACTCGTAAACCATATGGAGCAGACAGCCATTGAACCCGCAGGCCAAACCGTTTTTATAAGCCACGGCGACACTTCAGGCGATGCCGGGTACGTCGCTTCCGAGGTAAAACGCCGCATGGGCGTTAAAAACGTACTCATAAATTACGTAGGCCCCGTCATAGGCACACATTCCGGACCCGGAACCGTGGCGCTTTTCTTCCTCGGCACTAAAAGGTAAAAATCCCGTTAACGCCGCGCATAAAATATTATTTTTACAGGCCGGCCTGGCGCGCGGTAAGCTGGCCGGAAACACAGTATAATACTATTAAATTAACCGCCGGCAAAACGATGGCAATAAGCCTTGACGTATGGTATAATAATCAGAGTACAAAAACCATGTTAAAAGCGGGAGGCAAACATGCAGCTGTCGGACCCCGGCGTAATCATGCCTATACTTAAAAGTCACGGTTTTAAAATATCCAAATCACTCGGCCAGAACTTTATCACCGACCCCGCCGTATGCCCGAGGATGGCGGAAGCCTGCGGCGCCTCGGAGCGGACTGGCGTCATAGAAATAGGCCCAGGCCTCGGCGTGCTTACGGCCAGCCTTTCGAAGCGCGCCGGAAAAGTCGCCGCCGTAGAACTCGACAAGCGCCTTATACCGGTACTTAACGAAACGCTCTCGGGCCTTGAAAACGTGAAGATAATAAACGGCGACGCCCTTAAAATAGATATTAAAGGGCTTATACAAAGCGAATTCGGCGGCATGGAAAACACCATTGTCTGCGCAAACCTTCCGTATTATATAACGACGCCCGTTATCATGCGTTTTTTAGAGGAACGGCCAGGCGTTGCCTCCGTAACGGCAATGGTACAGAAAGAAGCCGCAGCGCGTCTCTGCGCCGAACCCGGCACGCGTGAATGCGGCGCCGTAAGCGCGGCCGTGCATTATTTTTCAGAACCGCGGGTGCTTTTTGAAGTGCCCCGTGCGTCTTTTTACCCCCAGCCTAATGTAGACTCGGCTGTTATAAAACTTAACGTACGGAAAGAGCCGCCCGTCAAACCGCAAAATGAAAAGTTTTTTTTCGCGCTGATAAAGGCCGCCTTCTGCATGCGGAGAAAAACCATACTGAACTCTATTTCCGCCGGCATATGCGCCGACAAAAAGGCTTTACTGCCGGCTTTTGAAGCGGCAGGCATAAAGCCCGGCCTGCGGGCCGAACAGCTCACCCTTGAAAATTTTTCGGCGCTGTCAGACGCGCTGTGCCAAGCGGAGGCCGCTAAATGAGTGACAACAAGTTAGCCCTTATCCTTTTCTATATAGGCTTTGCCGCCATGCTTGTCTCCATGGTTACAGGGCCGTTCGGTATAACAGACTTGTCGCTTATAAGCGGGGCGGCGGCGTGCATTTTCGCGCTGGCGTCCTTATACCTTGCTTTCCAGAACTTTGATGCCGTGCCGCACGCGGAACCCGGCGGCGGCGCAAAGCACAAAGCAGACACAGGCCCGGCAGGCCGGCCGCCAAGCATCTGAAACGGCGCCGTTTTATAAAATAATATCAGTCCGGTAAATCCCGCATGGAAAATTGCGCTGGGTTTACCGGCTTTTTCATGCAAAATATAAAAAGCTTAGTATAATCTTTGGAATATTTGTCCATTATACTAACATAATATTAACCGGAAGTAGGTGTTTGCATGGAATCTGTATCGAAATTCCTACAGAAAAGCAGCTGCGGGCAGCGGGAAGTTCCTGCCGAACAGCAAAAAATTCTGGATGAAATAAGGGAAATTTCGAAACTTATAATGTACAACGAATGCTGGTTCCAGTCGGAGTCCGACAGTAACCTGATAGACGCGTGCATTTACCAGCGCGCCGAACTCGACTCAAGGTACCGCTACCTGATAAACGAAGCTAAGCAGTGCGGCATCAGCCGCCCTGCAGAGGAAGGACGGAGAGGGTAAATTGAGCAGGATTGTTGCAATCGTATGCGCCGCGGCGGTATTTATTATGCTTGTTATAATACAGGTCATTGTTAAAGCGCGCCATCCGGTAAGGCGGGCTATAGGCGGCATATTAACCGGCCTGTGCGCGCTTGCGGCCGTTAACCTTACCGGCTGCTTTACGGGCGTGACGCTGCCTTTAAGCCCGTTGACCGTCGGCATTTCCGGAGTAGGCGGCATTTCCGGAGTTACCATGCTCCTGCTTTTAAACCTGATAGTAAGGTAGGCTGTCCCGCCATACGTGGAATTGCACCGGAAAGCGCCGCCTTTTCCCATCGGTTAATATACGTCTGCCCGCGCCGGGTTTTTGCGCGCGGCTAAAGCAGCCTATGTTATGCTTTAAACTCATCAGCCGCCCCGCCTGTAAAACGCACGCGGGGCGGCTGCTTTTTTCAGTACGGCGCAAGGCTGCGTTTTACGCCGCGGTAAGTTCGGCGGTAGGGTAATACCACGAAAGTATCTCCTTATAGCCCGCCCCCTGCTTTGCCATGTACTGCGCGCCGGCCTGGCTCATGCCGACGCCGTGCCCGTACCCTTTAACCGTAAATAAAAATGCGCCGTCTTTAAAGTCAACCGTAAAGTCCGACGAGCGCAGTCCTAAAGCCGAGCGCACAAGGCTGCCTGCCACGTCTTGCCCGCCTATGGCGATGCTTTTGACGGAGCCAGACTTAGTGCGCTCTATTTTTCCAACCCACGACGATGCCTCACCGCTGAAAGACGACGACGGCGAAACCTTAAGTATGCGCGAGCTGAACTCGTCCTGAGAAAAAGAAGCGGAGGTCTTGTACCCTCCGGCAAAAACGTCGCCCGGGCTTGCAACCGGCACAAGGTAGCTGCGCACGCCTCCCCAGATGTCTTCCGACGACTCCGTATTGCCGGACGATATGGCATAGTAAGTCGCATCTATAAGCTCGCCGCCGCATGTCAAAGTCTGGCCGTAAACAGCATCGGCTGCCGAAGCAATCTTTTTACGGTACGCATCGAAATTATCCCCCCATTTTTCCCTCATGCCGTCCTCAGTCACATAGAGCTGCCAGTTCTTCGTATCCGCCTCAAAATCCGCCCCTTTAAGCGAGGAGTCCGCAGATTTCCTCGCTTTTTCACGCAGCCTGCCGTAATATGTATAGCTTGCCACGGCCTGCGCCTTAAGCGCCTCCTGCCCGGCGTTCGGCGACATCTCCGCCGCTACCGCCCCGCAGACGAAGTCCTTCCCGCCGACGGTGAGCACTTCGCCGCTCTGCTTGTCAAGTATTTTGAAGCTGTCGGCGGACGGCTGCACGGCGGCTTTTTTCCCCGAGGATGCACTCTGCCCCGTACTTTCTTCATTACGGCCCTTACCGCCCATTGACAAAAAGGGCACTAAAAACATTAATATGAACAGTATTACGCCCAAAGCTATGCTCCCCCTGTACTTTGACATTCCTTCGTCCTCCCCCGCGCATTCGGCATTTTTAAATAAGGCTAAATTAAATTATGCATAATTTTTATTTTTAATATCAAAATTTAAAAATTTTGCGTGTATAATGAAACATAAAGCTCATATGCTGCAAAACGGCTTGACTTTAATGCCCGTATGTTATAGAATGGCTATATTGTTTACTTACAGCATATGGCCACGGCCTCATTAATATCCGCGCAGCCGTCTTTTTACCGTTTACGGCGGCGCTTGTACTTAATTAAATAAAGTATCCACCCGCCGCCGCGGCAGCCGCGCGGCCGGCTTTTGTTTAACGGATAAAATTTGTATAGGGATGATGGTAAATGGCAGAAAATTCATCTAACAGCGCAATGTCCGCATCCTTAGCGGATTTATGCAGCGAATTCCGCGCGAATAATAAAATATCGCCTGACAAATTTGACCTCTATGAAGTCAAAAAGGGCCTGCGCAACCCTGACGGCACCGGCGTTATGGCCGGCCTTACGCTCATATGCAACGTGCACGGCTACCTTATAAACGACAGTGAGCGCGTCCCTGACGTAGGCAGGCTTACATACCGCGGCATAGACATAAACAAAATAGTCGAAGGCTGTGTAAAAGAAAACCGCTTCGGTTACGAAGAAACCGCATGGCTGCTGCTTTTCGGCAAGCTGCCTACGGGCAGCCAGCTCGACTCTTTTCGCAAGGTGCTGAGCCAGTACAGGGAGCTGCCTGAATATTTTGCGGAAGACATGATAATAAAAGCCCCCTCTAAAAATGTTATGAACAAACTTGCGCGTTCAGTACTTGCACTTTATTCTTACGACGACAACCCCGACGACACGTCTCTCGAAAACAACATGCGCCAGTCTATAAAACTCATAGCGTGCCTGCCTACCATCATGACCTACGCCTACCAGGTAAAAAGGCGCCATTTTGACAAGGAAAGCATGTACTTCCACCCGCTTGACCCCAACCAAAGCACGGCCGAGTCCATACTGAACGCCATACGGCCCGACAGGGTGTTTAAAGACGAGGAAGCAAAGCTGCTCGACACATGCATGATACTCCACGCCGAACACGGCGGCGGCAACAACTCGACGTTTACGGCAAGGGTGCTTTCGTCAACAAACACAGACATCTACTCCGCTATCTCCGCCGCGATAGGCTCGCTTAAAGGGCCGCGCCACGGCGGCGCGAACCACAAGGTCATGAAGATGATGAACGACCTCATGGAGCACGTAAATGACTGGGAAGACGAGGACGAGGTTTCGGCGTACCTTGAAAAAATCCTCCGCGGCGAGGCCGGCGACCGCTCCGGCCTTGTTTACGGCATGGGACACGCCGTCTACACACTTTCGGACCCGAGGGCCGTCATACTGAAGCAGCGCGCCGAAAAGCTCGCCTCCGAGTGCGGTATGGAAAAGAAGTTCAACCTCTTTAAGCGTGTTGAGCGGCTTTTCCCCGGCGTGTTTTTGAAGGTTACCGGCAGCACAAAGACTATGTGCGCCAACGTGGACTTTTACTCGGGGCTTATCTATGAAATGCTCGGCATACCAAGCGACCTGTACACGCCGCTTTTTGCCGTTTCACGCATTGCCGGCTGGTGCGCGCACCGCATGGAAGAAATGGAAACGTGCCGCAAGATAATGCGCCCTGCGTACCGTTCGCTTTCAAAGTCAAAGCCTTACGTACCTTTAAACCAAAGGAAATAATCCCGATTTGTTTTACGGAGGAAATATATGAAAAAAAAGCGTGTGTGGATAATCTTTGCCGTTTCTCTTGCCGTGCTTCTCCCCGCGTCGGTATATGTAATGGAAAATTTTCTCGATACCAAAACGGGGTTTTACTCCGACGGCGGCGTTAAAGCCGGCATACTGTCGGCATGTACGGCCGCCGCGGCCATCATTATGGCAGTGCTTGCGTACGCCGACTCGGCCGAAAGCAGGTATCAGCCGTCAAGCAGCACGGCGGCGGCGGCTTTCTGCGCTTTTACCGGTGTTTTCATAGTTGTGCAGTCAGTGTCGGCTTTCGCAGGACAAAGCGGATTTACGGCGGGCACGGCATCGTACTACATCCTTTCGGTTTTAGGCCTACCCACAGGCGCCGTGTTCCTTGTGACGGCGTACGACCTTGCCTCGGGGACGCAAAAGCTCGCAAAGCATCCCATTTTTGCGCTGCTGCCTTCAGTTTGGGGATGTATGTACCTCATAATGCTGTTTATCCTTTACGCGGCAGTGGTAAATTCCTTCTCAAGCGCTTACAATACATGTACTGCGGCGCTTGTACTTTTATTCATGTTTTCACAGGCAAAGTTCTTTACAGGAGTGGAAAGCGAGGGAAGCCGGAAGCGCATCTACACTTTCGGCATGCCGGCAGCTTTTCTCGCCCTTATAAACGGCATCTCAGCCTGCATACTGTACTTTTCAGGTAAAGGTACGCCGGACACTCTCCCCATAGGTTTTCAGATGCTTAACATATTGGCGGGCGCATACATTATTTCTTTCCTTGCGTCGCAAAAGCCGTCCGGTGAAAGCCTTGCGGCGGCAGACGTACAAAGCACAGGCGGCGCGAACCCCGGCGGTGAAGTTTCCGAAGCGGCTGTCCTTTCGTCGCCCGCCTCAGAAGCGGACTGCGCCGAAAGCGCTCCCTTGCCCGCGCAGGGCACCGGCGACTTGACGGAGAGCTGTGTAAAGTTTTTAAGCGCGGCCTACCCTTCCTCCGAAAAATTTGCCCCTGTGCAAAAAAGCCCGTTTTGACTTAGGCTTTTTTTACTTTTTCCGCCGCGCGGCTTTATGCCGGCACGGCGGATTTTTTGCGTATTTATAGCTAAACAGGCGCGCTTTACTTTTTTGCTTTTTAGTGGTAATATATTAACGTG
>ENA-UOOM01001664-UOOM01001664.1-fermentation-metagenome-genome-assembly--contig:-NODE-1664-length-20510-cov-4.054168_pt1 | contig 20510 bp, 21 predicted proteins | sample MGYA00245781_ERZ724031 | MGnify/ENA primary metagenome ERZ724031 (study PRJEB28704, sample SAMN03018317) | fermentation metagenome | biome: anthropogenic terrestrial biome; feature: soil; material... | reverse complement strand
AGGTGAGCGGCCTGAAGTCAAACCTTTTCGCTACCCCGAAGGTGTGAAACCCACAAAAATTTATGTTGAAGACAAATATATCCGCTCTGCAGAGGGTGGCATCGGCGCTTATAAAGCTTCGGCAAACTATGCGGGAACGCTTAAGCCGGGCGAGGAAGTACTCGAAAAAGGCTTTTCGCAGATTTGCTGGCTGGATGCCAAAGAAAAGAAATATATCGAAGAAGTGGGTACAAGCAATATCATGTTTGTGCTGGACGGAACTTTGTATACACCGTCGCTGAAGAGAGGAACCATTTTGCCGGGTATTACGCGGGCTACGGTTATTGAGCTGGCGAAAGAATGGGGCGTTGAAGTAAAAGAAAAAGATTTGTCCGTGAAAAAAGTATTTAAAGCCGCGGAAGAAGGCAGATTAACAGAAGTGTTTGCCACGGGAACCGCTGCAGTTATCTCGCCTGTAGGCTTGATGAAATGGAAGGACAAAGAAGTCATTATCAATAATCAAGAGATTGGACCGCTGTCTCAGAGGCTGTATGACGAAGTGACAGCTCTTCAATACGGACAAAAAGAAGACACCCGAGGATGGGCGCCCGTTATCGGCTAAACCATCAATGTCATATTATGAATCGAATAAAAAAACCTCGAGCAAATTACATGTTCGAGGTTTTTTTATAACAGAAAACAGTTCGGATATAAAATATAGACGAATCTACTGAGCAAAATAGGTCGGGTAAAGAACTATTGTGCAAATTGGCGCCCTATTTCATAGGCGGCAAGCAGGTCTTTGGGAAAAATTTCTTCGTGTATTTTTTTCTTGTGCTGTTCATCAAAAATTGCTGCTTGGTATTTTGTGTAATCGTCAAATTGAAGGGTGTCATAACTGCCGTATAATTTGATTTTTCCGCCTAAGCGCTCCAGTGGTTTGATCTTGTTCAGCAAAGGTTGTTCATAGAGTGTCTCATACATCGATTTTGTTACATTCATCGTAACAAACAGGCAAGTGTTAATGCGTCCGTTGAAGAGCTGTTTGTTGTAGTCATCATAGGTCATGAGAATAAAATTCAAGCGCTCTAAAAAACAGTGCAGTTGACCTGTGATATCGCCAAAATAGATGGGGGAGCCCAAAAATAAAATATCAGAAGATAAAACTTTGTCCAATACGGGGCTCAAGTCGTCTTGCCAATAGCAGTGGCAAGACTCGGCGCCTTTTCGCTTGCAGGCAAAACAACTCGTGCAGCCGGTATAATTTAAATCATATAACGCAATGAACTCTGTCTGTGCGCCCATATAGGCTGCTCCGTCAAGGGCAGAGCGCAAAAGTTGCTCAGTGTTTTTTCCTTTTCTGGGGCTTGCATTGATTGCGATGGCTTTCATGATTTCCTCCCTGTGGTGTTTTGACGATGCGAGGCAGAAGTTTTACGTTGTATTTCGCTTCAATTTGACAGGTTACTTACCATGCAAACTGTCAAATTGGCGGCAACGGCGAAAGAAGCAAGTCTTGACGCCGTTGCCGCCTGTGTAAATAAGACAATGATTCAATTGAGCAAAGAAAACAATCAGAAATTTTTGTCAATAAAAACTTTTTCGCGGTTGATTTCGCTGACATTTTTTGTGGCGGTCATCATCAATGTTTCTTTGAATTGGGCTGCCAGCATGTTGGTATAAAATGTTGCACCCTCCATGCCGCCGCCATAGACAGCCACAGGATAGGGTCTGCCGATTAGCACTGCATCTGCACCCAAAGCAAGACATTTAAAAACATCAACGCCGCTGCGAATGCCGCCGTCGATAAAGATTTTTATCTTGCCCTTCACTGCCGCATAAATTTCTTCAAGCATCTCAATGGGTGCGGGGGTCTGGTCTTGAACACGGCCGCCATGTGTGGAAATGACAATGGCGTATGCGCCCGTATCCACTGCCTTCTTGGCGCCGGCAACCGTCATAATGCCTTTGATGATTACAGGAATTTTGACGCTTTGAACCAGGGTGGAAAGCTGTTTGACAGACTTGGGACCCACAGGGTTTTTTCCGCCCTGCACCAGAGCCAAGCCTGCACCGTCTACATCTGTGCACACGGCCAGTGCCCCTGCTTGCTCGGCAGCTTTAAATTGATCTGCCATGACTTGCAGCGGCCAGGGCTTGATGGTGGGAATGCCCCATCCGTCGGCTTCGATGATGGACTTGAGCGTATCGCTGTCGTTGGGATCAAAAAATGTAAAAGCTAATGTGCCTGCATTTTTGCAGCCGTCCACGACGGCTTTGGTGTAAGCTTGCTGGTCATATTGAGGCCCATATTGTATCGGCGTACCTGCAATGGGCGCCGCAAAAGCGGGAAAAGCAAATTTCTGTCCGAAAAAAGTGCAGGATGTATCGATGGTGTCTTCTTCGTAGATGGTATCCATATGCACTTTGATTTGTTGAAGCTTGAGATAGGAACGAACAAAACCGTCTCCCGTGGCTTTGCCGCCGGGACCGGGCATCACGCCTCGGCAAGCTTCGCCGTTGCAAACCTTGCATGCCTTGCAATTGCCGTTCATATTCTCTTTTGCATTTTTCAAAAGTTCTCCGTAATTCATGTGTATACCTCCTTATATCTTCAGCCCCGCAAAGGGGACTATTATTTGCCATAAACATTTTGTGCGCGGGTTTCCACGAGAAAAAACGAGGCAACCATTCCGCAAACATAGCACAACAGCAACAAAATAAATGCTTTTTGAAAAAGTGCAATACCCGAAAGAATGGGGGTATAATGCTCGATGATTGCACCAAAGATGATTGGCAACACGGCACCGCCCAAAAAAGGAGCCGTATTGACGATGGAAGTGGAAATACCCGCAAATTGCGGATTGCTGATTTCTTTTGCAATGGTTAAGGTTAAGATGTAGCCGGTGTTTGCCGCGCCGCCGATAACGATGAGTGCTGCAGCGATATTCATCGAAAGTTTTTTGCCTGCAAAAACTAAAATACACCACACAATCACATTGATGACGGCAAAGAGCACGGCGGGCAACTTGCGTCGTTTGATGACATCGGATATTTTGCCGATTGCTGCGCAGCCCACCGCAAAAAATGTCGTTTGAAGAAACATAATATTGCCGGCAGTAAGCATACTTACATCATAAGACTGTGCAAAAAAGGCAGGACCCCAGGCGAGAATGGTAAAATTGCAGCCCGGTGCAAAAAACATATAGAGAAGCAGCGGCCAAACATGCTTATTTTTAAAAGTTTCCATCAACACAGGACCGATTTTGGGTTTTGCGGAGGGTTTTTCGTAAGTATGCAGCGGGGCAAACCCTTTGTCGACAGGGGTATTGACGACAAAGATAACCGATGCAACAACGAGCAAAAGGAGCAGCCCGCTTACAGACAAAAATGTAATGCGCCAGGAGGCCAAGGCAATTAAAAAAGCCAGAGGACCTTGCGCCACCGCACCGCCCATGTTGCCGGCAAAGGAAGTCAAGCCTGTCATAAAACCGTATTCACTTGCGGAAAACCACTGTGTTTGCAGTTTCAAAATAGAAATAAAAAATGCGGAAGTACCTGCGCCGATGAGCAGACGTGCAACCATCAAAGCGGCTGTGGAGGTGGCGATGCCAAATAAAATGGAGCCGACGGCCGTAATGATGCCACCGATGATGACCATTTTTTTTGCGCCAAGGGTATCTACAAAAATACCTACGGGGATTTGCAAAATCATATAGGTATAAAAATACATGGAGTTAAGCGCAGAAAAGCCCACTGCGCCCAGCGAAAAGGCGGCTTCGAGTTCATCTTTGATAACACCGGGAGATATACGGAGAAAAACCCCGGTAAAATAGAGCAGTAAAACAATGATATACACAAGCCAACGATAAGAATAGAGTGTATTTTTCACACTTGATTGAGTCATTTGTTCTACTCCTTTTTGATAAATTAATGATTATTGCGATGCCATGAAAGCATTTTCGATATGCGACAGGTGACCGTTTTCATAGACTTCTATCACATCAAAGCGAATGTCCACATCGTCGATTTGCCTGTCGGTCAAATAGTGCAGAGCGGTTTTGGTGATTCGTTGTATTTTTTGATAGCCCACCGCCATGGCAGCTGTGCCGTAGGTGCTGTTTTTGCGCGTCTTCACCTCGCAAAATACCAAATAATCGCCGTCCTGAAAAATGATGTCTATTTCGCCGTGAAATGCGGTGTAGTTTTGCGCAATGATGCGGCAACCTTTTTCTTGAAGATATTTCACCGCCCGAAACTCACCGGCATTGCCTGTGGTTTTTTTGTCGGAAGCGGAAAGAATGTTTTTGATAAAACTTTTTCGGTGAATGGGGCAGGGTCCGTATTTGCTGATGGCTGCCATGTGCGCGGCGGTTCCATATCCTTTATTCAGGTCAAAATCATAGGCGGGATAGGCAGATGCATAGTCGTTCATCAGCCTGTCTCGCGTGACTTTGGCGATGATGCTGGCCGCAGCTACCGAATAAAAGCGCTCGTCGGCTTTGTGCGGGTGCGCCTGGCGAATGGCAACAGGCAGTGCCACTGCATCAATCAGCAGTGCGTCGGGGCGGATGCTCAATTGCGAGACGGCCTCGACCATTGCCTGCTTGGTGGCGTTTAAAATATTGGTTGCGTCAATGACCAAATTCAATCCCACGCCATCACCGATGCTGATGGCGTGGGATTGAATTTGGTCATAGAGTTTTGTGCGCATTTTTTCGGAAAGTTTTTTGCTGTCGTTGATATGCGGTATTTTCACGTCGGCAGGCAGTATCACCGCGCCGGCGACGACCGGCCCTGCGAGGGGTCCGCGGCCTGCCTCATCAATGCCTGCAATGAGCAAATTACCCGACTGAAAAACTGCCTGCTGTGCGGCAATCATCTTGTCAATTCTCGCCAATTCTTTAGCTTGTGCAGCTTCGGCCTTTTTGAGGCGAAGCAAGTAGTCCTCCACAGTTTTGCGGCTGTCCAAAGCCAGTAAGTCATAATATTGAGCATACTGATCGATCTCTTTTGTTGAAAAGAAATTTTGTATTTGAGCGAGAGTCATTTTACTGAAGTCAGTCATGGTATGCTCCGTTTATAGCTTAATAGGGGGCAGTTGCAGAGTGATTTTGCCTATTTTTCCGTTTTTGAATTCATCGAAAATCATGTTGGTTGCCCGCTCAACATCGACTTCGCCGCCTTTGATCAACAGCCCTCTTTTGCGAGCGATTTCTGTCAATAACGTCTCTTCGTCGGAGGGTATGTCATCGGTTAATTTATAGCGAGATTGGAGTAAAGCGGGATAGCGACGTTTGAGAAAATCTAAAATTTGCAGGCAAACAGCATATTTATCAAAAACGGTTTCTTTGACACTGCCCAATGCGGCAAGAACAAAGGCGTCTTCATAATGATGAATTTTCGGAACCAATATCCCGGGCGTATCCATCATATGCACCTGTTCGCTGAGGCGTATCCATTGATTGCCCCTTGTCACGCCGGGGCGGTTTTCTGTTTTCGCACCTGAGGAGCGTGTGAGGGTATTAATCAGCATCGATTTTCCTACATTGGGAAAGCCGAGTACCATAATTCGCGCAGGGCGGTTGTAGCGTTTGACGATCAGTTTTTTTTGTGTTAAGAGCGTTAAAAGATTTTTAATTCCCTGGTGGGTCATGGCGTCGCAAAACACAAAAGGTTCGGCCAATCGATTGAAATGCTCCGTCCATTTTGCCGTGGCGCTATCATCTGCCAAGGAAGATTTGTTATAGGCAACGATACGTTTTTTTTCGCCCAGCAAATCCGAAAGCTCGTTGTTTCTTGTGGACAAGGGAGCACGTGCATCACAAACTTCCAGCACAGCGTCCACTTGTTTGAGTTGTTCTTTAATAAGCCGCATGGCCTTGGCCATGTGGCCGGGAAACCATTGTATTTGCATAGCCTAATCTCCTGTATTGTAGGGCGAGTTAAAATCACTCAGCGGCCAAATGCGAAAAATGACTTTGCCGTCGATATTTTTTTCTGCAATAAAGCCCACAGAGGGATAGCGACTGTCTTTGCTGCGGGGACGATTATCGCCCAATACAAAATAATAGCCTTCGGGGACAACAACTTCCGCAAAGTCGTCATAGGTCAAATTCTTTTGAAGATAAGGCTCATTGAGCGCAGTGCCGTTTTTGTAGACAACATTGTTTTCGATTTTGATACTGTCTCCGCCTTTGCCGATGATGCGTTTGACATATTCGGCATCGGAAGAGATATTGATAATGACGATATCGCCATAGTCAGGTTCGGAAAAAGTATAAGAAATTTTGCTCACGACCAATCTGTCGCCTTCGCGCAAGGTATCGAGCATGCTGATGCCTTCTACGCGGGCAAACAAAAATACAAAAGAGCGGAGGATAATGGCAATAATCAGTGTGACGACAATGGCCTGGGTCCATTCGACGAAAACCGATTTTTTTCTTTTTTCCTGGTTCATAAGCGCCTTTCTGTCGTTGCTTGCGCTGTGTGGGCAAGCAAAGTTTCTTGGTCAGTCTTGTTAATACTATACTACAAGTTTTACTCTTTTACTAATGATTCTTCATAAAAAAATAAAATCAGCGATGCTGATTTTATTTCGTTGCTTTGGTTTCTAATCTTCTTTCTTTGACTTTTGCCGACTTGCCGACTCTGTCTCTTAAGTAGTAAAGTTTTGCTCTGCGCACTTTTCCGTGTTTGGAAACTTCAACTTTGTCAACGATGGGTGAATGAATGGGAAAGGTTCGCTCAACGCCTACGCCGTATGAAATTTTTCTTACCGTGAATGTTTCGCCGATTTGACCGTTTTGTTTTTTGATGACAATGCCTTCAAAAATCTGAATACGCTCTCTTTTTCCTTCGACAACTTTTACATGCACTTTAACCGTATCGCCTACATTAAATGAAGGAACGGATTCTTTTAAATATTCGCTTTGGATAGCTTCTATAAGATTCATCACTGCTACCTCCTTTTCTGTAATGGTTGAATAATTTTTATCGATGTTTGTTTTGATAACTCTCATATAAGTCGGGTCTGTATTTTTGGGTGAGTTCCAGGGAGCTGTTGTGGCGAAACTCTTTGATTTTTTCGTGGTGACCGCTGAGCAACACCTCAGGAACACGTTTGCCTTCAAAGATTTCGGGGCGTGTGTATTGCGGATATTCAAGCAGTCCGTTTTCGAAACTTTCTTCAAAACTGCTTTGTGCATTGCCCAAAAATCCGCTGTGGTATCGCAATATGCTGTCCATGAGCACCATTGCGGCAATCTCGCCGCCGGTCAAAATATAATCTCCCACGGAGACATATTCGTCTACCACCAAATCCAATGCCCGCTGGTCGATGCCCTCATAGTGTCCGCAAAGCAAAATCATGCTTTTGTGTGCGCTGTATTCTTTGGCCAAGTTGTTGTCTAACTTTTTTCCGATGGGGGAAAGGTAGACAACGGGACCGTCGGCGCGTTGTTTTGCGGCTTGCACGGCGTCATAGACCGGCTGAGGTGTCATTCCCATTCCGGCGCCGCCGCCATAAGGGTAGTCATCGGTGTTTTTGTGCTTGTCTTTTGTATAGGCGCGAATATTGACAAAATCAATGCTGACAACATCCTTTTGCGCCGCACGCGGCACGATGCTGTAGTTTTGATAAGCATCAATTAATTCGTTGAACAACCCTACACACACAAACTTAATCACATTCTACTCCGTTGGTCAAATCTACTTGAATCATGCCTTGGTCAAGGAGCGGTGTAATGTTTTTTTGCAGTGCGGGCAGCATATAACTTTTTTCTCCCCGTATGTAAAAAACGTCCACAGCGCCTGTTTGTATGATTTCGGCAAGCTTGCCTATCAAGACACCGTTGGTGTCACAGACATTCAATCCGACTAAATCACCCAGATAATATTCGTTGTCGCCAAGTGGCGCAGCTTGTGCGCGCTCGATGTAAACAAAGCGTCCCTTTAATGCCTCGGCTTCGTTGCGATCTTTGACCTCTTTGAATTTGATGAGCAAGGTGTTGTTGGACATGTTTTCAACGTTGTCAATGTGCAGAGCCGAATCTGCACGTTCAGGGTCTAACAAAATGCTTTTTAATTCAAAGAATCGATCGGCATCGTCTGTCAGCGGATAGACTTTTACATATCCTTTGATGCCGTGTGCCGAGACAATTTTGCCGATTTCGAAATAATTCGACAGGTGCTTGTTCATCAGCCCACAATTTCAAGCATGACGCGGCAGTCTTCTTTCATAGCGGCGGCTTTGAGCACGGTGCGTATTGCCTGGGCAACGCGGCCTTGTTTGCCGATTACTTTGCCCATATCCGACTCAGCCACACGAAGCTCTAAAATAACGGTGCCGTTTTCTTCACGCTGCGTCACGTTTACTTCATCGGGATATTCGACCAAAGCCTGTGCAATGGTTATAACAATTTCTTTCATAATTCCCTCGCATTTCTATGAAATAATGCCTTCTTTTTTTAACAGTGCCTTGACGGTTTCTGTGGGTTGTGCGCCGTAATTGAGCCACTTTAATGCCTTTTCTTTATCGATGCTCAAATCTTTTTCGCCTACCGGTTTATAAAAACCGATTTCTTCGATGTTTCTGCCGTCTCTGGGAGCTCTGGCATCTGCCACTACTATTCTGTAATAGGGTTTTTTCTTTGCGCCCATTCGTTTCAGTCTGATTTTTACTGCCATTGTTTCACCTCCTCTGCATTGGTGTAAAAGGATTTATCACATAAAAGGAAAATTCATTTTTCCTCTTTTGCCTGATTTGGTTGAAAATTGTTTCATGAGTTTTTTGCTTTGTTCGTAGCCGTTGATGAGTCGATTGACATCGCTGACTTGTGTGCCGCTGCCCAGGGCAATGCGCCTGCGCCGAGAGGCGTTGAGCAGTGCGGGATTGGTGCGTTCTTTTTTCGTCATGGATTGAATAATCGCGCGCTGATGCAACAGTTCTTTTTCATCAATTTTCACGCCTTTGAGCTGTTTGCCCGCAGGCAACATTTTGAGCACTTCTTCGATGCCGCCCATTTGTTGCATTTGCTCCATTTGCTCTAAAAAGTCTTCCAGAGTAAAGGCGTTCTTTGCCAATTTTTGGCTGAGTTCCAAAGCGGTTTGTTCATCATATGCCACTTCCGCTTTTTCGATTAATCCCAAAATATCGCCCATGCCCAATATGCGACCTACCAAACGCTCGGCGTTAAACTCTTCAAAGTCGGATATTTTTTCGCCGACACCACAAAATTTGATGGGTTTTTGCGTTACATGGGTCACCGATAGAGCAGCACCGCCTCTGGTGTCGCTGTCCAGTTTTGTCATAACAATGCCGCTCAGTTGCAGTGTTTCGTCGAAAGCGGTTGCCGTGTTTAGGGCATCTTGACCGGTCATGGCATCAATGCACAAAAGAACTTCAACCGGTTCGGTGGCTGCAGCAATTCGGCTGATTTCGGCCATCATTTCTTCGTCAATGCTCATGCGGCCGGCGGTGTCGATAATTAATATGTCCAGCAATTGATCTTTTGCCTGGCGCAAAGCACCAAGGGCAATGTCTTCGGGTTTTTCGGGGATATAAAAAACAGGGATATCAATTTGTTTTCCCAAGGTTTGCAATTGTGTCACAGCAGCGGGTCGGTAGGTGTCGCAAGCGGCCAAAAGCACCTTCTTGTTTTGCTTTTTCAAAAGCTGTGCCAATTTGGCTGCAGTGGTTGTTTTGCCGCTGCCTTGTATGCCCGCCAGAAGAATGACGCTGAGCCCTTTGTTGTTTAATTTCAGTTTGTTGTCTTGACCTGAAAGAATTTGCGTCATTTCGTCTCGAACAATTTTGATGTATTGCTGAGAAGGCGTCAGGCTTTTCATGACTTCGTCGCCCAATGCGCGCGCAGAAAGTTTGTCTACGAAGTCTTTGACGACTTTGTAGTTGACATCGGCTTCCAACAAAGCCAATTTGATTTCTCTGCCGGCTGTTTTGATATCCGCTTCGGTCAATTTACCCTTTTTTTTCAGTTTGGCAAAAGCATCCTGCAATTTGCCGCTAAGGTTATCAAACATGAAAAACTCCTGATTTATGAAAGTTCATTCAGCTCACCCAAAAGTTTGGTAATGGTTGCTAAAATCGATTGTTGCTCTGTGGAGACCGAGAGCTGAGTGAGGTTTTTTTGAATTTCGTTTATTTTTTTATCCAACTCTTTTTGTTTTTTTACAAGTCCCAGATGTTGCTCGTATTTATGCAAAATAGCTTCGCCTTTTTTGATGCTATCATAGGCGCCCTGACGCGAGATGTTGTGCATGGCGGCTATTTCGCCCAAAGAATAATCTTCCTCGTAGTAGAGGTTCATCATTTCGCGCTGTTTGTCTGTGAGAAAATAGTCATAATAATCCATCAACATGGAAATATGCATCAATTCTTTCATAACAACCTCAGTGTAAAGCGAAAAAGCTTTATAAAGTAAAAAAACTTTACAGCGGACTTATTTTACAAAAGATAGGTGTGTTTGTCAATGGTTTGTATAAAATAAAATTTAACTGTTTGATATCATTTATCAGATATGTTAAAATCAAGTAGCTGCAAGCAAGAAGAATCTTCAAAAGGAGGTATTTACCAATGATTTCCATTTATTACACAGAAGATAATAAATTGCTGAAAAGTGAAACGATTTTACCGGACAGCTGGGTGCATTTGGTGAAGCCTACGGTGGAAGAAGTGCAGCTTTTGCATGATTCGTTAAATATTGACATCGACTTTCTCAGAGCATCCTTGGACGAAGAAGAACGCGCCAGATTAGAAGTCGAAGACGGGCATACCATGATGATTGTAGACACGCCCATTGTGGAATCAGCCGGCGACGGGCATATGTACAGCACCATACCGGTCGGTGTGGCGCTGACGGAAAACAACATTATTACCATCTCTTTGAAAGATGTGCCGGTGTTGAAATATTTTTACGATTTTCGCATGGGAAAATTTTCCACGAAAAAGAGAAATCGCATGTTATTGCAGATTTTATATCGCAATTCCACACTGTTTTTGTCGTACCTGAAACAAATCGACAAAATGAGTACCACGGTGGAACAAGAATTGCATAAATCTTTGAAAAACCAAGAATTGATTCAGATGTTGAAGTTGGAAAAAAGCTTGGTGTATTTTGCGACGTCATTGAAATCCAACGAAGTGGTGATGGAAAAGCTGATGCGCATGTCCTTTGTCAAAAAATATCCTGACGACATGGAATTGTTGGAAGATGTTATTATAGAAAACAAACAGGCCATTGAAATGTGTAATATTTATCGAGATATCTTAAGCGGAACCATGGACGCCTTTGCTTCGGTTATCTCCAATAATCTCAACATTGTCATGAAACTTTTGACCTCTATTACGATTATTTTATCAATACCCACCCTTATTGCCAGCCTTTGGGGTATGAATGTCGGGGTGCCATTTGGCAATAATCCTTTCGGATTTGTCATTGTCATAGGCATTGCGGTGCTCATTGCCTTGGGCAGTGCGGTAATCATGATACGAAAAAATATGTTATGACAATATAGTAAAAAAATAAAAAGAAGCGCTTGCGCTTCTTTTTTTGTATCGAAATAGTGATTTTTTAGTAGGCCCTTGCCAGATAGACCATTTGCGAAGGGCTTTGGCCGCAGCAAATGCATTGGTCGCTGCCGATATTTTCTTGTTCAAAGGGGATACAGCGAATACTGGTACCCGTAAGTTCTTTGAGCTTGTCTTCGCATTCTCTGCTGCCGCACCACATGGCCTTGATAAAGCCCGGGTTAGCTTTCAATTTTTCGATGGTTTCATCGATGCTGTGGGCAACTTGTGTTTTTTCATCTCTCATTTTTGTAGCGCGCACAAGCATGTTTTTTTGAATCTCTTCGAGCATCTCACGGGCGGTTTGCGCCACGTCCTTGAGCAAAACATCAAATTTTTCGCCTGTGTCGCGTCGTACGAATACGCATTTTTCGTTCTGAATATCTTTGGGGCCGATTTCAATGCGCAAAGGAACGCCCTTCATCTCCCATTGGCTAAACTTCCAGCCCGGTGAATAGGCGTCCGAATCGTCGATTTTTACCCGAAGTTCGCCCAGGGTGTCTTTGAGCGCATAGGCGTGATCCAAAACACCTTCTTTGTGTTGCGCAATGGGGACAATGACGACTTGAATCGGCGCGATTTTCGGCGGCAACATCAGGCCGCTGTTGTCTCCGTGCACCATAATAACAGCACCGATGAGGCGGGTGGAAATGCCCCAGGAAGTGTGATAGGGGTGCTCACGTTCTCCTTGACGGTTGGTATACATAATATCAAAGGCTTTTGTAAAATGCTGACCCAGATTGTGGCTCGTGCCTGATTGCAGCGCTTGACCGTCGTGCATCAGCGCCTCCATGGTGTAGGTGGCGTGTGCGCCTGCAAATTTTTCTTTCTCGCTTTTTTGACCCACCACCATGGGAACGGCCAGATATTCTTCGGCTACTTGGCGGTAGATTTCCAACATTTGCATGGTTTCGGCCTGTGCCTCCGGTTCTGTTTCGTGCAGCGTATGACCCTCTTGCCACAAAAATTCGGAGGTGCGCAGGAAAGGACGGGTTGTTTTTTCCCAACGAACCACGTTGCACCATTGGTTATATAAAAAGGGAAGCTGGCGCCAGGTATGCAGCCATTTGGCATACATACTGCAAATGATGGTCTCGGATGTGGGGCGAACACAGTATCGCTCTGTGAGTTCGTTGTCGCCGCCATGGGTGACCCATGCCACCTCAGGAGCAAAACCTTCCACGTGCTCCGCTTCTTTTTTTAAAAGGCTTTCGGGAATCAGCAGCGGAAAATACATATTTTCATGGCCGGTTTCCTTAAATCGCTTATCATAGGCATTTTTGATATTTTCCCAAATGGCAAAGCCATAGGGGCGAATCACCATAAAGCCTTTAATCGGCGAATAATCCGCAAGTTCGGCTTTCATAATGACATCTGTGTACCATTTTGCAAAATCTTCCTCCATATTGGTGATGGCTTCGATGTTTTGCTGTTTTTCCTTAGACATGTTGCTGTTCTCCCTGTATTATTTTGTTTTATTTTGACGCTTTTTAAAATATATCACTGCTGCTGCGGCAAGTACGCCGACAGAAATCATCACGATGAGCAACGCTGCCCGAAAAGATGACGGCAGTCTGACAGGCTCCATATCAAAAGTCAATTCCTCGCCCCGGTCGGTAAGCGCCTTGATGCGAAAAAGCACCTCACTGTGCTCTGAGTAGTCTTGTTTTGCCAAATAGATACTTTGTTTTTCTCCGATACGCAGCAAGTCAAGAGTACCTGCAACCGAATTGTCGCGAAGGTCAATGAGCTCAATTTGTTGAAGAGCGGCATTGCCGTCATTGGCTAAAATCACATCAAAACTCACGGCTTTGCGGTCTTTTGCCGCAATGTTTTCAATAAAAATTGCAATGCTCGGTTTGTCTTTTTTCATGACTTCGAAGACCTGACGTTCGATCATGAAGGTGTTTTTGGTTTGTGCTTCATCGTTTATGACGAGATTGACAATGGGATTGCTCACAAAATCCGTTGTGAATTTGTGTTTAACGGAAAATGTTATTTCGTCTCCCGCTTTGATGGAATCGGCTTTATGAATTTCACCTAAAATGCTGTCGGCAATCACCACGTTGTGCACTTCTTTTGAGGAAATGTTTTTAACCACATAATTGATTGTTGCCTCTTGATAGAAGGGAAGTTTTTCTCCTTCGATGCTTCTGGAAATATCCAGCGACGGCGGAACAGAGGTGGTTACAAAATCATAGCTCGCCTTGAGGGGTGTGCTCGAGTTGGGCACATAGGCATAGACAGCATAAGAATACTTGATATTGGGTTGCAAAGCAATATTTTTTTTCACAGAGACGCTCTGTCCGCGGACAACGGGGCCGAAATCAAAAATCGGTTCGGCTGAAGCTTTGCCGTCTTGGTCTAAAAGATAGACATAAGAAGACAAAATGTCATAGGACAAATCGTTTTTTAACTCAAAAATTATTTCGATGGTTTCGTCGGACTGGATAAATGTTTTTGCGGGCAGCGCCTGCAGCGACAGCTTTGTTTCAATCGGTGCGTCGATGATATTGCCTGTTATTTTGACATCGGTCAGTTCGGTTTTTACTCTTTTGCCTGTGAGCAGATCGGTGTATTCCACAATCAAGTAAGAGTCCACACTCCCGGCGGGTAAAAAGAAGTCTTTTTGAAATCGCTTGGTGGTGTTGGGTGTCATATCTCCGATAGCCTCGATCAGTCCGTGGGCGGAGTCGTAAAGAGAAACCTCTCCCACATTTGCGCTGGATGTCAGTGTTATTTTTCCGCCAAAATAAATGGGAAAATCGCTGAGCGCCACAGGAGAGGCATCGGTGGTGTAGTTGGCACTGAAGGTGGGGGCGTATACAAAAATATCCGCCGTGTGTGAAGCGTATTCGACTGAGCCTACGAAAGATTTATATCGTAATCTGTATTGGAAGGTAATTTTTTTGCCGTAAGCATCTGTCATGACAAGGTTGGTACCGTTTAGCGTTGCAGAAGCTCCTTTGGCAACGGTGGCAGGCAGGTTGATCCAATCCGAAATCACCGTGCCCGATTCGGAAAGCACTCTTTCTTGTAAAACTATATCCAGAGGCATGTTTGAGGAAGATTGATTGGCAACGGTGTAGGACTGAGAAAACGTACTGTCTGCACTGATATAATAGGTGCCGCCAAGTTCCTTGCCGCTGCCTGCCGTAAGGCGCCTATCCACTGTCAGTGACAACTCAACGTCGTCTGACGGTGGAGCGGCACTGACCGAAAACGTGCAAAATGCCGTCAATGTTACGGAAAATAAAAATAGTAAAAAAATCAGCGTATAAATATTTCTTTTCTGCATAAATTGTCCTTCGGTTCAATTAGGATTGTATTATTATAGCAAAAAACATCAAAAAAACAAAAGATTCACCCATTTGCGCGTAAGAATCCGCTCAGTTTTATCAGGGTAGAATAAGGAAATGATGAATAATAAAGATAAAAACATTGTTGTAACACATATAAATATTCAAAAATTGGCACAAGTTGGCTGCGCCAAAACTGCAAGTTGAACACTGATAACTTACCGATAATCAGCGATTAATCGGGCGAGTTCGCTATGGCGCATTGTTTGAAGGCAGGCAATGGCAGCGGATTCAGGCGCTATTTTCTGCAAAACAGCAAAAAAGAATAAAAAATCAGCCGAAGGCTGATTTAGAAGATCAATTCAATGGAGATTATTCGTCGATGAGTCTTTTTCTGAGTTTGACGAGTTCGATTTGGCTTTCCAAAAGGCGTTCTTCCATCAATTCGTATTCGCTTTTCATTTTTTCATTATCGGTCCGCACTTCCGACAGGCGTGTTTTGTATCCGGCGATGATGGCGTTGGAGCGGTTTAATTCTTCTGTAACGCGCCTGATTTCTTCTTGGCATTGCTCGATTTTTTGCGCATCCGGGTTCATTGTGTTGACGGAGGTGTCAACAGAAGCCGCGGCGGCAGGCGGCTCAAACTGAGCAGGAGAGAGTGTAGGCGCAGGCTCGGTTTGCAAAACAGCGGTGAGCACATCAGGCTCAGGTGCCGGCTCTTCGCTTTTTTTAACCTCCTCGGTCTCTTTTTTTTGCAGGTTAAAAAATGCCTTTTGACCTTCGAGCACCTCTTCGCTTAAATTGAGGCATGTCAATATCAATGCCAGATAATTGCTGATATAGGGATTTTTTTTCTTTGTTTCGTTTAATGTGAATTCCAGGTAGTGAATGGTGTCTTCAATTTTCGCGGTATCACTTGTGTTGGTTAAAAAAGAATAATCCGAACCCAAAATTTTTATACTGACCTTATTTTTCTTTTCCATATCGGTACCACGCATCCCTCTTAAACTAAATGTAACGGTTTGTATTAAAAATCATTATATAGTATTTGCTCTTTAAATACAAATATAAAATTTCGCTTTTAAGCGCAAAAAAACGAGGGAAACCAGGTTGAATTTTCGATTAAAAAAAGGTATGATTAAAATAACCTGATTTGTCAGAAAATCCCATTGAGGTGAAAGAATGAATTTTATGCAAAAGGCAGAACTGTTTGCGTCCTGGGCGGAAGAAAAAAAAGCGGAGGATATTCGCATTATTGATGTGTCAAAATTGACGGCCATTACCGACGCCTTTGTTGTACTCAGCGTGTCCAATGAAAGGCAGTTGGATGCATTGACAGATTATATTTATTTGCAGGCAAAGGAAAGCGGTTTGGGCATTCCCGCCGTGGAAGGCAAAAAACAGAGCCGATGGGTGTTGATGGATTTTGGCGATGTGGTGATTCATTTGTTTCACAAAGAGGAACGAGACTATTATGATATCGAAAAACTGTGGGCGGACGGCGAAATGACCTTCTTTCCCGACCGCGAAAACAGTTCGCAATCAGAATAACAAACAAACCGCATCATGCGGTTTGTTCTTTTTTATGCAATTAGGTGAAGTGAAGATAAGAAAATATGAATGTTTGTAAAAAAATAGAAATATATGGTATAATAATCTATCAAAAAATTGACGATAACCATGAAAATGATGAGACTTTATGAACAATGTATATGACGAAATATTAAAACGCGACATGACAATCATCGCCGGGCCCTGTGCGGTAGAAAACGAGCAGATGATTTTTTCGATTTCGGAAAAAATCAAAGAAGGGGGCGGGCATGTATTGCGTGGTGGTGCCTTTAAAATGCGCACGAGCGTGCATGACTTTCAGGGGTTGGGTAAGGCGGGATTGATGATGCTGCGTGCTGCCGCGGATGCGTGTGAACTTCCGATTATCAGTGAAATAACCGATGTTCGCGATTTGAAATTGTTTTGTGACACGGTGGATATCATTCAAATCGGTACCCGCAACATGTATAATTATCCTTTGCTCAAAGCGGTGGGCGAGACAAACAGGCCGGTGTTGATAAAAAGGGGCATGGGTGCAACCATAGAAGAATATCTGAAGGCTGTGGAATATATTGAGCAAGGCGGCAACAAAAAAATCATTTTGTGCGAGCGCGGCGTGCGAGGCTTTGATACGGCGACGAGAAATATTTTGGATATCGGTGCCATCAGTCTTTTAAAACAATGGGGCAATTATCCTGTTTTTGCCGATCCCTCACATGCTGCGGGCAGGGCGGATATTGTGCCTGCGTTGTGCTATGCAGCGGTTGCCGCGGGCGCAGACGGTCTTTGCATTGAAGTTCATGAAAACAGTCAAGAGGCGCTGAGTGACGGCGCGCAAGCCGTCAGTGTGGCAATGCTGAAAAAAATCGTCAATAAATCGAAAAAAATCAAAAAAGTATGATATAATATATTATTAGTTTGCTAAAAGAAAAATGATCTCTAAACTCCCGCATAATGAAGGAGGGTATAATGAAAAAAAAGAGACTTGCGGTTTTGGCTTTTTTATTTATATTTTTATTCGGAATTATTCCCGCAACACCATTGCAGGCTGAAACCATTGCAGGACCCTATTACACAAAAATTGCCAGAAGCGACGGTACGTTTTCGTCTGTAATCGGCTCTTACAGCACGTTGAGTCAAGCGATTACGGCCATGAACAACAACAGCGACCCGAACATGGTAGTTATGAGCAACAGCAAGCTCTATGGCGGTGTGGTAGCGATGAAAGATGGCATTGCCTCGGCAATGGTGGCATCCAATGCAACAATGCTGTTATATGCCTCCGGCGGCTCAACAGCGGATACTTATATTCCTTCGGCACATACGCTGTATTATTATTCCACCACTTCTGAGGCCAGAGCAAAGGTGGGCATTTCAGGTTATATCGGCGAAGCCGATTTAAGCCAATTAATGCTGATTCCCCGTGCCCATGTACGTGGTCAATCCTATTACTTTGTGGACGGCGACAACGACATTATGCATAAAATCTGCAGAATTGATTCCAATCGCATTGTCACTTATCAGACTTATACCTACCTGAAGGCGCCTTCCTTTATGACGCAAGGTGTGAACTATTATTCACTGGACGGCAAGACCTTTTATTCAGATCCGCAGCTCACACGCCCTGTGGGAACGGTAAAACACTATTATAACATGCTGCCGGTGCGTTCAAAGACCAACTACACCGCGGCGGAGTTAAATTATTATATGACGCGATTTGACCATGGGTGTGGCGTGATGGCGGGCAAAGGGCAGGCCTTTATCGACGCACAAAATAAATATGGCGTCAATGCCGCTATATTGATGTCGATTGCCTTTTTGGAAAGCGGTTACGGAACCAGTAACTTTGCAAGAGAGCGCAATAATCTCTTTGGCCTTGCCGCTTATGACATCAATCCCAATAACGCCACTTATTTTGATTCTGTGGAAGCGTGCATCGACTATATGGGTTGGAGGGTAATGTCACAGGGATACTGCGATGCGAAAACGGATTCTAGATATTCCGGTGCAAACTTGGGCAATAAGCTGCAAGGCTTTAACGTAAAATATGCATCAGACCCCTATTGGGGACAAAAAATCGCAGGCTTGTATTATAAAATCGACCGCTGGAACACAGCGGGTGTAAAACCCGGCTATAAAGATTTAGATACCTATCAATTGGGCGTAACCAATCAAACGGACTATGTCTATTACAGTCCGGCAGTCAGCTCAAACTGGATGTATCGATTGGCGAGACCACATGGAGGCCAAACAGTAAAGTATTATGGCTACCCCACAGGGATTCCCGTGATTATTCTGGATTCATCCAACAGCAGTTTTTATAAAATTCAGTCAGACATGCCCATCAATGACAGCGGGGTTACAAGCTGTTATGACCATTCCTATAACTGGGCTACGGATGTGGGCTATGTTGCCAAATCGTCCATCAATATCCTGGCGCCTTCTGCGCCCACAGTGGCGCCCGTTGACAAGGCGGCGCTCAATGTGGCCATAGCAGAGGCGGCAAAGATTGATCAGACAAAATATACGCCTGAAAGTGTAGCTGCCCTTAATGCCGCCAATGGTGCTGCCGTTGGCGTAAGAGACAATGCTTCGGCGACGCAAGCGCAGGTGGATTTGGCTACGACAAATTTGAACACTGCAATCAAAAATATGGTCTGGGTTGCCGATAAAACAGCTCTCAATGCCATTATTGCAAAGGTGGATGCTGTTGATAAAACAAAATACACCGATGAAAGTGTGGCAGCATTGAACACTGCCTATGGTGCGGCAGTGACCATAAGAGACACCAAGTATCCTTCGCAGCCCGATGTGGACAACGCCACAGCGGCACTGCAATCTGCCTATGACGGGCTGAAACTCTATGTGGCGGTTGCGGGGCTTGCCATCGATAAAGACACGTTGGAAATCACCGACAGCCTTTCGCCGATACAGCTCAATGGTGCAGTGGTTCCGGAAGATGCCAGTGTAAAAGGGATTGTTTGGTCTTCGAGCGATACCACCGTGGCAACGGTTTCCGAAACAGGACTGGTTTCGCCGTTGAAAAACGGCACAGCGGTGATTACGGCAAAAAGTGCGGATGGCAGAGTCACCATCAGCGACACTTGCGCACTCACGATACAATTAAAAGTGCCTGCCTCTACGACATACAGCTTTGATACACAACAGTCTGTTATCAGTAAGGTTCCGCAAAATACCGGCGTCGCGGATTTTTTAAGCCATATCATTTTGCCTGAAGGCACCACGGCACAAGTGCACAAATCAAATGCACAGGTAACAGAAGGCTCGGTGGCTACAGGCATGGAATTGAAATTTTATAAAGGTTCCGTTTTACAAGGTACCTATGACATCTCTGTTAGAGGAGACCTCAACGGTGATGGGATTACTTCGATATCGGATTTGGTGACCATTCGGGCACATTTGTTGGGAATACAAGAGCTTGCAGGATTAAAAAAACTGAGCGGAGATGTCAATAACGACGGCAATATCTCCATCAGCGATTTGGTTTCTGTCAGAGCATTTTTGCTGGGGCTGTAAAGAAAGGATAGAAACAGATGAAACAAAGACGGATTTTGAGTATAGTCATTATTATTATTTTGTTGTTGGTCATGGCGCCCATGCCGGTTTTTGCGGCATCGTCGTCGTTGTCGGGACCTCCTACCGTGCAAAATGGCGATGTCATCAGTGTCAGTTTGGTTGTGGGCAGTATGACCAATGTCTATGGTCTGCAGGGAACAGTCAGTTTTTCGGCGGATACCCTCACCTATCAGGGCAGCAGCCCGGGCGCTTCGGTTACCGTTAATCCTTCCGGCTCTACCATTCGCTTTACGGCTGAAAAATCAGACGGGTCCACGTATCCGGGCAGCTTTACGGTAGCCACAATACGCTTTACCGTAAAAGGCGGAGCAGGCAGTGCTGTTAACGTCAATGCGAGCGGTATTGTTTTATCCGTTAAGGACGGCGAAAATTATTCGGATCAGGCTGCCAGCGGAGCCAGTTATTCCAGAACCGTAACGGCGCCTCCACCACCGCCGCCCCCCCCCGCCACGCCGTCCACGCCGTCGACACCGAGTGCGCCAAGCACACCCGGTGC
>ENA-UOOM01001661-UOOM01001661.1-fermentation-metagenome-genome-assembly--contig:-NODE-1661-length-20528-cov-58.229424_pt1 | contig 20528 bp, 34 predicted proteins | sample MGYA00245781_ERZ724031 | MGnify/ENA primary metagenome ERZ724031 (study PRJEB28704, sample SAMN03018317) | fermentation metagenome | biome: anthropogenic terrestrial biome; feature: soil... | reverse complement strand
AGAAGCAAGCTCAGGTCATACGAGATAAGCGAGATAAATTGCTTTCTGATACAGATTGGACGCAAGCTGATGATGCACCATTGTCTGCAGAAGATAGAGAATCTATGAGAAAATATCGACAAGATTTAAGAGACATAACGACGCAGAGCACGTTTCCACAAACAATTCAATGGCCAGAAAAACCTATTACTTCAACAGTAGCAAATCAATCTACAAAACTTGACTTATTGGAACAGACAATAAAATTACAAGCACAAGTTGCACAATTACAAATAAATTCTGAAAAATCATAATGGAGGTATAAAATATGGATATTAAATCTACGTATGAAAACTGTAAAATTCTTATTAATGCTGGAAGGTTGATAAAGGATACAGGAATTCCAATGCTTAGTCTGTTCCTTATGGTTGGAGCTATTACAAATGATCAGTATGTAGAATTAACTGGATTATTTAATACTACAACAAGTACTACAACAAGTACTCCAACAAGTTGATAAATAAATTTGATAAGGAGGTGATATATTGAGTTATATAGGCGTTGATGTTTCTTATGCGAATGGAAACGTAAATCTTGCTGTTGCTAAATCGCATGGTTTACAGTTTTGTATAATTCGCTTAGGTTATGGTGAGAATGCAATTTCACAAGATGATACGCAATTTATAAATAATTATAATAAGTGCAAACAACTACATATTCCATGTGGAGGTTATTTTTATTCTTATGCCATGAATGAAGCGCAAGCACAGAGTGAAGCGCTGCATATTAAAAGACTATTGACAGGTAGGCATTTTGAAATGCCTGTATTTGCTGATATGGAAGATGCAGATGGTTATAAAGGTAAACATGGGGGAATACCTTCCGCTGCCACAAATACGGCAATTATAAAAACATTATGTTCTGCCATATTATCTACTGGTAATCATGCAGGTTACTATTGTAATAAAGACTGGTATAATAATCATTTGTATCCCGCACAGCTTGTTGCTTATGATTTTTGGTATGCAAGGCCAAATATTTCTTCTCCAGATAAGCCATGTACTATATGGCAAAGTAAATTTGGAGAGCTTGGGGGAAGTTTTACAGGCATAGGTAGCTGTGATGTTGATGTTTGTTATAAGAATTATGGTACTGTTGTAGCAAGTAATCCAAACTATTGTGATACAACAGGCAATATTGTTCGTTATGTTGGTTTACCATATACTTTTAAATCTGGTAGTGCAATAAAATGTGGGGATAATTCTTTTATACAAATTGCTACAAAGCAAGATAATCAAGGATATTATTATACTACATTTCGTCCAATTAAACCTTCTAATGGTACTGGATTTTATGTCAATAACAAACGTGTTTGTATTATGATAACAAAACCATATTGCGATACAACATCGTTAAAGACGTGTCCGCAAATGACTTATACATTTAAAACTATAGGACAAATAAAATGTGGCGGTAGTAATTTTACACAGATTGCACATAAGGTTGTCAACGGTTATGATTTAACAACGTTTAAAGCTTTGTCATTGACAGCTGGAGTAGGATTTTATCTCTATGGACAGCGCGTATGTATTGCACAAGTTGTTGCGCCTTGGACAGATACTCCACAACGTTTTACTAAAAAGCTTGGAGAAACGTATTGTTTTAAGAGCAATGCACCTATAGTATCAGGCAGTCCTGCTATTTTTAGACAAGTAGGTCAATCTGTTTTTAAAGGCGGCTTTTACTATACAACTTTTAAAGCTGTTAGTAAGGGGCAATGTGGCTTTTATATTGGTACACGTACAAATATAGGAACAGTGATATAAAATGAAGAAAATGCGCAAATGGGCTAAACGTACAAGTACGCATAAAATCATTACTACGCTTGTGTATATGGCTTGTATTATAGCTACGGTAGTTGTATTCATAGGCTGGTTTAGTGGCTTACAAGACGCTGTAGGCATGATGAACTGTATTGCTATGGTTATTATTGCAAATACTTTGCAATATGCAGGTAAAGCTGGATTTGAACATAGTAAACTTGCAACGCCTTTAATGGCTGGTGTTGCCGCAGGGCTATCAAGTAATAATCCAGTAGCGGGTGTAAGTTCTTCTATATCGACTTATGAATCAGAAAAACAAATGGAACAAATGAATCAACAGATGGAACAGCAAAATGCGTCTACTCCGGCTGCTGTCGATTCTAATATTCCTGAAACATTACCCGATAACACTTCTTCTCAAAATACTAAATAATAGAAAGGAAAATGTATTATGAATTTAATTCTTAGTGAAATGCTTAATCTTATTTTTGTTATTTTAATAATTATAGGTGGATTCGTTATTAATTATTTTAAGACAAATTCAAAGTTTAAAGACAAAATTGCTGCACTAATTAATTTTGCTGAATCTAAATTTAACGATGGCGAGCAGAAAAAAGAATATGTTATTAATACTATTTATTCAATCATACCTGCCGTATTTAAGCCTATTCTGAATAAAACAATTATCAATATGATAGTACAGTCTGTTTTTGATAGCATGGCTGAATATGCGAAGAAAAAGCTTGATAAGACTACCAATAAAGTTGAAAATGAAATTGATAAAATCACAGGGGATTCTGATAAAAGCAATGTCGCATCTCCTGTAGTTCCAGCATCTCCTGTAGTTCCAGCATCTCCTGTAGTTCCAGCATCTAAATAATTCATTCTTGCTATTGCAGCAGAATGTAACAACAAGAAAGAATGGTGAAAATAAATGACGAGAGTGAGTGATTGGACACAATGGGTTAGCACTTATGGATTAGCGTTAATTATAGTAATTGTCATATTTATTTTAATTGTTAGATATATACCCCGATTTGTTGATTCGTATTTTGAAAGTAAGAAACAGCGAGAAAGTAATACAAAGGCACTTATTACAGCGTTGAATAATAGTAATAATGTAATTGGACATAATTCTGATGTAATAACTAAAAATTCTGAAATCAATGTGCAATATCAAACTCTTTTAAGTAAGTACAGTGAATCTGTTATTAGTTTTACGGAGACTACAGCAAATTTAGCACAGCAAGTTGAAAAGGGAAATGATATGAATCAAAAGGTGTATATTGCCGTATTGCATATGCAAGATAATATTGACGATGTAAAAAATAAAATAAACCAATAATAAAAGGAATAGACTTAAAGAGATATGTAATCTCAATAAATCTATTCCTTATTTTTTACGCTTTATATTAATCAGCCCATACATCATTCATTAGATTCTCAATATGCTTTTTTTGTTTATTCGTTGCTTCTTTATCAACTTGAACATTAATTATATCTCCCTCTTTAGCTTCGCTTGGTATAGCAGAGCGAGGTATATCAACAAACTGTTTATTTTCTAATTCAACAACAGCATATTTATCTTCAAAACGATCGATTGTATATTTCATATTTTATCCTTCTGTTAATCAGGTGGGCAACAAACCTTACATGGTTTATATCCTTTTGCCTTTGCTTCTTTTAATGTAATAGCTTGTTTTTGTTTCTTTAATGTACGGCAACTTGCCGTATGATATTTTTTTCCAGATGGTGTAATATAAACTATTGTGTTATCATTTTCTGATGGCTGTGTAGATATTACATTTGATTTTTTTGTTGTCGTTGTTTTAGCATCTTTTGTTTTAGCATCTTTTGGGGGTGCTTGTTCTTTAATATTAGATGCCTTTTTATCTATTGTCATTGTTTTACTATCAGATGTAAAAATGATTGTACCATTTTGATCTGTACGATATATTGTAGCTCCTATTTTTTGCAATTTACTTAATGTTTCTGCGGTTGGAAGTCCATAGGAATTACCTTTGCCAACTTCAATGACAGCGTATTTTGGATGAACTTTATTCAAAAATGATTGTCCGCTTGCCGTACTGCTTCCATGATGTCCTACTTTAAGAACATCCGCTGAGACATCAGCAGTAATTTATTCTTCTGATGGTTTACCAGCATCGCCCATAAAAAGAAATTTGTTTGTTCCATAAGTCACTTTAATAACTGCTGAATATTGATTCAAATCATTTCCAGTAATATTAACAGGAGCAAGTATATCAATATTAAGATTGCCTGTTTTAAGTATATTTATTCCTGCCTTAGCTGTGTTGACTTTGAGTTTCTTATTTTTAATTGCTGTAAGAAGCTCTTCATAAACTTTTGTGTTAGTCGATTTTTTTGGCATGTAAATCTTACCGGTATCAAAGTTATTTACAACGGCCGTCATTCCGCCGATATGATCTGCATGGGGATGGGTTGCAATTAAATAATCAATTTTTCTATGATTTAAACTTTTAATGTAATTAACAACATTTGTTCCTTGCTCTGGGATTCCAGCATCAATAAGCATTGTTTGGCCATTTGGTAATTTTATGAATTCTGAATCACCTTGCCCAACATTAATAAAATGAACTTTTAGTTTGGCATCTTTACTGATTTTTGAACTTGCAATTGGTTGTAATGATGATGATGATGATATATTAGATGAGGTTTTACTTGATGTATCAATTTTACTTGATGTATCAATTTTGCTTGATGTAGTCGGGCTTGCTTTACAGGCAGTAAAACTAAGTAAACAAGACAAAGATATTAGACTACATAATACATGAGTAAATATTTTTTTCATCTTATTCATCTCCTTATTTATAATTTTACACCAATTTAGGAATAAAGCAATATTAGATATGAAATTATACCATATAGACATAAACTATGCTGTAATAAGCCTGCAACAAGCTGTAGAGCACAAATAAAAAGTAATGACCACATTTGAGTAGCCATTGCCCATTCGGTTTACATTCTGTCCTTAATATGAAGTTGTTGTTTCAAGGCTCTCTGTAATGTTGCTGAGAAATTAATCCCATTGCTTTCTGCCATCTTATTCAGCCAAGAAGGAATTGAAAGCGTTTTTTTAACGGCCTTGCTATCATTAAATTTGCGATATTCCAACGTATCACAACTAATCAGGCTTACAAACGAATTTGAATCTACCTTAATTGCTTTTGGATCAGAGGGCTTGGGAATGGCCTTTTTATTCTCTTCCATATCATAGAGCACCAAACAAAGTGCATCTTGCGCCATATCGTAACCATCCTGTAGATTATCACCTTGTGTATAGCAACCATCTAAATCAGGGAATGCAATTGAATATCCTTTATCTTCTTGTGTAAAGATTGCAGGAAATACATATTTCGACATAAAAATCACCCCTTTTGTAATAAGTTCTTACAAATTTATCGTATAAGGAAGACAGGATATTTATTTCAATCCTGCATCTTTAAGCATACTGTTTAGAGCACCAATCTTAATTTCTGCTTTGTGTCTTGGCACTGGAAACTTCTTGCCGGTGATAGGACTATAATAAAGATCATGTCTTTTGCCGTGCTCAACAAGCGTAATATCATGTTCCCTAAATAGCTTTAGCAGTTCGCTTGTCTTCATTCTTTGTGTCCTCACTTTCCATTTACTATTATATACGTAATGTTACGTATTGTCAATAGAAAGTAAAGATTTTACGTAATATTACGTATAGATATATTTCTTGAAGCACAAATAAACACAAATAAAAAGATATTACCTTTATTCAAAGTAATATCTATTTAGCTATGCTCTATTTAATTCAATAATGGATAAGAATGTATCAAATAACTTTTTAATCTCATGCTGTATTTGTTCTGTGGCTTTTGTTGCATCGACATATTTCTTATTTAATACTGTTATAATAGATCATGGGTAGTTTGATTCAATTGCTGTTCTTTCTTTTACCCATTTACATCATGCTATAAATAGTATGGGTATTTTTTTATCGTTAAATATATTTATGGTTGTATAAGTAACTGTTACGCTTTCCCAGCTGAGCTAATTATACAACCGCATACTATATAAAACTTACTCTTGTAATTATTTAATCAATATGATACAATAGTAACTGTTATGGGCGATTAGCTCAGCTGGGAGAGCGCTGCGTTCGCAACGCAGAGGTCGAGAGTTCGAATCTCTTATCGTCCACCATAAAATAAGGATTACTCTAATTGAGCGACCCTTATTTTTTTTACGTTGTGGCTATTTTTATAAAGTCATTTTCACTTTCATAAAAATCAATATCTATTTTATTTTTATAAAGAGTAATATGCTTGATCAGCTTTCTTAATGCCATTTTTTGTTTATTTAAATCCATTTTTAAAAATCGTGTATCCCATGATTCAACAATTTGTTCTAATTCTTGATTGTCTTTTTTCTCATCATGTAAATTATCTATTTCTTCTTGTATCGTACGCAATTGAGCTTGTTTTGTTTTCAAATCATTATCTTTAATAGAAATTAATTCAGACAAACTATCTTGAGTGAATTTGCTATTCCCCATTAAACAGTTTGAAATTTCTTGTAATAATAATTTCTTTTCTTTGATGGTTTTATTGATTTCATTTTGTAATTTAGCTATTTGCGAATTAAGTTCTTTCTTTTTGTCAATACATGAAGTTGTTTTATTTTCTGGAGATTCTAATACAATCTTTTTCAAATGATTATATACTACGTCTAATATCATAGTATCAATTTTATTTCCAGAATATGTTGTTTGCCCTTTACATAAACTCTTATTCAATGCTTTTGTGCCACACCGATAAACTGCATTACGATATTTTTTTGTTTTATCTTTGTTGTATTTTACATTATAATTTGTTGATAAAGGATGTCCACAGTAGCCACATGATATAATACCAATAAACAGTAATGGACTTTTTGTAATTTTTCCATGTTGTGGTTCTCGATTATTATTTTTTGTTTTTTTTAGCCTCTCTTATTTTTTGGACATCATTCCATAAATCTTTTTTAATAATAATCAAGTCTGTTTGTTGTTTTTCAGGTAGTATCCATTCTGATTTTGGTAAATGACCAGATATATCATTTTTTCTTGTTGATTTTTTATATGCTGGATAACCTTTATAAACAGGATTTCTTAAAATATATCCTACTACTCCTGCCCTCCATAAACCATTTGAAGATGATTTAATGTTATCATTGTTAAGTTTTGTGCAATTATGGAATTGCCAAACCCATAAGTATATACATAATCATATATTTGCCGTATGACCTTTGCTTCATTTTCATCAATTACCATTTTACCTAATTCTTTTTTCTTTTTATTAAATTTTCCAGATGGAACAATATGATAACCATATGGAGCTATGCCACCCCTAAATAATCCTTCTTGTGCCATTTGTTTATGTCTTGTATCAACACGAATAGAAGTTTTTTCACTTTCACCAGAGGCTTGCCAAAAGCGAATATAATTTATCAATTTATCGGTATGATTATCAAATTTTTGTTGACCTTCTTGAATCGACCAAATTTCTATACCTTGTTTACTAAACCATTCCACAACAAAAGGTGTTTCATCTTCACGCCGTCCAAGACGATCAAACATGAATACCAATAATATATCGAATTGATTCTTAAGTGCATCTGTTTTTATTTGTTGCAATACATCTCTTTCTAATGCAGATTTTTTAAATCCAGATACACCCTTTTCGTAGTATTCATGAACCAATACCCAGTCATTTTGTTCTTGAATAAATTTATGACATTCTATCCTTTGCATAGGAATATCATTTTTGTCAACTTGTCCTTTTGTTGATACACGATACAAGCATACTACTCTTTTGGATGCCATTCAAAACCCCTCCAACTAAGTTAATTATACATCATTGGTTACATCTTATCAAGTGATTCAGATTGTTTTGGAAACCTGAGATTAATTATCATTTTATATTTTTTATTATATGTTTGAAGAATATCATATTTATCATCTTTAATTTCTGTATAGATACTATTATGTATTTTATAAGTTTTAAGTTTGTTTATAGAAACCATCCTTTCTAAGTTTATATATTTATAGGAGGTAGACAATGCCACCTCCTATTTTTAATTAGATGAATTTATGATGTTTATAATATATTATTTTTCCAGCATTTATAACACATTCCAACATATGATTCATTGCCGCCAATTTGTACTTGTTCTCCTGTTTTAATAATTTTACCATCACTAATTCGTGCATTAATCTCAGCTTTATGACCACATTTACAAATTGATTTTATTTCTTGGATTGAGTCTGCAATTTCAAATAATCTTTTACTACCTTCAAAAAGATGTGTTTGAAAATCTGTTTTTAGTCCAAAACATAAAACAGGAATATAATTAATAGTAATATCTTTAAGCTGATTTACTTGCTCTTCTGTTAAAAATTGTGCTTCATCAATAATTATTACATCTGGAAAATTAGATTTTGTAATGTACCATTCAATAATATTATCATTTTTAGAAATAGTAATGGCTTTATCTTGCAGTCCAATACGAGATTTGACAATATTTATTCCATCACGGTTATCTATTAATGGTTTCATTAATGCAACTTTATATCCTTTTTCTTCATAATTGAATTTAACCATTAAAGCATTTGCTGTCTTAGATGATCCCATGCAACCATAACGAAAGTATAGCTTTGGCATATTATTTAATTCCTGTTGAACCAAATCCTCCATTTCTAATCTGCTTTGAGTTCTGTTCGTCATCATATGTAATTCCAAATGGAGTAAATATCCCTTGCATAAATCCATCTCCTGCATCTACTGAAACACATTTGCCCTCATTAGAATCGTTAGTAATTTTAGCAAATATATGCCCTTCATTTTCAGAATTATAATAATCGCTGTCAATTACGCCAACTGTATTATTTAGTTGTAATCTACATTTGAATCCTAATCCGCTTTTTGGATAACAAAGTAGTGCCCAACCTTTATCGACGTGTACTCTAATCCCTGTTGGTATTTTCATTGTTTCATTTGGTTTAAGACGAATATTAAATGGCGTTTTGAAATCATATCCTGCACTTCCATTAGTTGCTCTTGTTGGAAGTTCAATATCATTATAAATATCTTTTAGTCCATCTTTTGTAATCATTTCTCCATAAGTATCTTCAAAATCTTTTTTAAATTCATCAAATGAAACCTTTTCAAATTTTCCTACTTTATTCAATTATATATTCTCCTTATTTTTAATGTACATTCCGATTGGACAAATATCATCATTAGATATTTCAAATTCAGTACAGGCACAATCTTTACAATTATACTTAATTCCCATGTCTAATTGAATTGGACAAAAACCAGCATTCTTTGCAATTAGTTTCTTTGCTTTCTTTACAACGGATTTATCTGGATTAATAACTGTTGACATTACTTTTATTGACTCCTTTAATTATTCTTATAATATAGGTGACAATGACACCAACCTGATGTTTTTTGTTCTCTAAATTCTTTGCACATACATTTGTTTTCAGGTTTATGTTGAATACGGCAAGGACAATATCCATCATTTACTTTAATTTTTTCTTTGAACTGTGTAACAAATGCTTCATCTGGATTTACAATGATTTTCACTTTGTATCTCCTTTACGAAATTTGTTTAGCATATTGATTATGTGACGCTAATGTAACTCCAAGAACATTATCATATTTAGATTTATCGTTAGAAATAAACCTTCCAAACTTTACTATGATATTTTTGAATTGTTTTAATTGCTGTATGTATTCTTGAATTTCATTTTCATAGTATCCTGTGTAAACTATTACGTCATCATTACAATTATATTGATTCCTTAATTTGTAGATAAATGAATATACCTCTTTAAATTGAAGCATTGGTTCAAGTCCACCAAATATAATAGCTTCTGTAATTGGATTATTAATATAGGATTTAATGGCATCATCAATAGACACCGTTAAATTTTCTTGTTTTGCTATTTCCGTGTTCTGACAAATATCTTGTTTTGCTTCTTTGCAGCATTTCCAATCACAATTACATACACAAATTAACATAGATGCCTTTTTATAATCACTAAAAGTTTCTGCTTGAATTGTTTTTACATTAATCGTTGAGGTCATACCAGTATCTATTTGCATATTCCACCTTTCTTTCTTTAGAGTAAGCCTTTGATGGCGTAATGAATCCCACAATTCTTTGCCATGTATCATCTACTGGTTCTCCACAATAAGGACAAGTTTTACCTATGAATCCATGGCCATTTTTACAGGTGCTAATTTTGAGATTAAATGCAAAATAGATTACACCAGATGATGCAATATAATTTAGCATTTTCCAAGCTTGCTCTTCATTTGCAAAAGGTTCTGAAAGATTACAATGAAGGATTTGACCTCCTCCACATTTTTTATCAAGAATAGAACTAAGTCTTACCTTTTCTTGAATTGTGCATTTATCCGTAAGTGCAATCCACTGATTACTATACATTGTTTGATCTGGAATATTTGGAAACAAAAGTTTATCTTTTTTATAAAGAATGGCAGCAGCACGTTCAGATGGAGATGCTTCGACATTAAAACTATAATTATATTTCATTTCTTTTTTAAAAGATTCTTTTGTTTCATTTATAGTATCGAGAATTTTGCTTGAAAAACGAATTCCATCATTTGTATAAGAATAATTTCCAAATTTATCTTTTGTAACATATCCAAAATATTTAATTGCTTCATACAATGATCCAATTCCTATTGTGCAATACTGATCTTTTAGTTCAATAAGTTTGTATGTATAATTAGGAAGTAAACCTTTTTCAATGTTTCGCTGAATAATATGACGCACAACATCAAGAACTTCCATGCAAAGTTTTACTCTATGAACAAGAATTTCAAGATATTTTTTTTCACTTTCTTCCTTATTATCTGTTTTAGTTTCATAAGCAATATGTGATAGATTAATATCATTAACTTTTACAGAACCAATTTTAAGTGCTGAACCACCAATAGAATTAATAAACCCATGAAGACCTGAATCTTTAATTTCATTTTTGTGAAGCTCTGTAAGGTTATTAACTAACCGACAGCAGGAACTGAGGCTGGTAATATCACTTGACACAAAGAAGTTTGAATCTGCCCATTTCATATTATGTTTATTGCACCAACGAGCAAATTCTTCATCTACAAATTTTCCATTCTTGTAAAGAAGACTATAAGTCAAAACAGGAAAAGTAAACATCTGTGTTTCTCTTGTTTTAGAAATCTCTTCCATAAAATCTTTTTCATACTGAATAATTTCATCAATATAATCAATAACATAAGTTCCATCAGGATATTTACGACCGCCAAACATTTCTTTTAGATACGGTCTATCCATGATGGTAAAGTTAGTGAATGCACTTTGATTTACTCTAAGATAAGGTTGATTCAAGCCCCAAATAATTTCTTGAAACCCCTGTTTTTTATGATATTCTGGTGACTTAATACAATATCCTGTTTCTACATCATGTTTCCAAAAATAAAAAGAATAAATAAGATATGATGGAAGTCCGCAAGCACCACTTGTTCTATTAGAAGTCCATGATACAAACTCCAATACATCATGATTGTATGTAGATAGGTGTTTAGGTGCTTCGTTATGAAATTTATCTACAAAGAAAAGACCTTTGTTTACGACATCTTCAAGATCATAAGCAAAACAGTAAGACTTCATTGAGCAACTCGGAGCATCGTGCATATAAAATGCTCCACACCATTCTTCTTCAAGCCATTCCTGTGCTGTTGCAAGACCATATTTTTTAGTTAGCTCATAAAATATCTTATTGAAAGCAAGAAGTTTAGTATGTGGTTTACCAATCTCAGCATCAAGAGAACATACATCTTTATTACTTGTATTCGCATTGCCATCAATAGTAGAATTAGCTACATTATCAGAATCAATAAATCCATCAATAAAACCAGTAAAGTTTAGATTGTCATTGTGAAATCCATTTAGTCTTTCAAATTCTTCTCCATATTTATTTTTTAGTTTATTCATACAAGTCATAAAAGGTAGATAGAGATTAAGTTTAATTTCCATTAGTAATTATTGCCTCCATTTTTATTTTGTTTGTTTACCCATTGTACAGCATCGTAATATTCCATTGGATTATTGTTGACTTCAAGAACTGGCATTGAATCAAAACCTTTTTTTTGCATTATATTAGTATCTGTTATTGTTTCATACTGAATATTTTTGTTATCAAGTTTTTCTTTAAGAATTTGACAACTTGGACAATCAATGGTATATAGTGTTACTTTCATTTGATCTTCCTTTCATTAATATTCGCAATTTTAGAATTATTTTCTTTCTTGTTTGATTTAACGTTTGATTCTTTATAGCAGTGAATTATGTAATCTTGTCTGCCATTAATTACTTTCTGTTTTTTAATATTGTTGTCAAGCTCTTCTATTTTATTACCAGATAGTTCTGCTGCTATAATAAATCCTATCACAATACACGCAATACATATCAGAATAAAAATACCAATATTAATTGTAGTCAAAAATAAACCTCCTTTCGTTATTTATATAATTCTTGAATTTTTTGCCATGCTTTATATTCTCTTATGATTTCATTATAGCATTCACTCCAATCATTTACTCTTACCATTCCATTATAATCTGCATCAAAATCTTTATTCCAACTATTATTAAAAATTATCTTATGATAATCGCCTCCTTTAAGCTGTTCAATATTATCGTCTACCAAACTATTAAGTTTTAATAGTGATTTATTGGTTATAAAAATAATATTCTCTTGTGAAATAAAAGGATATTCCTTTTGAATAAATTTAGTTTTTGCTTCCATTATTTTTGAATCAGATTGAGATACAACATATAATTCTATGTTTGGATATGTTGTAAGTATTTTTACATAATATTGACTATCAGACAAAGGCTGAACATAATCATAAAGAATAGGCCAGTTCCAAATGTCCTGTTCAAGTTTAATATACTGTTTAGGCATACATTTTGTTGTATCATACGTAATAAGATCTGACTCTTTTATATTTTCCCCTGTACACTGATTATATAGATAACAATAAGCTGTACTTGTCGTTGCAAGCACATTATCAATATCGAGTCCTATTTTAAATGTATTTATAATTTATCACTTCCTTCACATTCACAGATATAATCATAAATTGATTTTACACATGAATTAAAATAATCATTTTCTACTATATAATCTGCAATTTTGTCTGCATCTTTAAAAGCTATTTTGTCATTAGCAAGTCTTTTAGTTATAGCAATAGGAGAATCACCTCTATTTATCATTCTCATATGACAAACATTTTCTGGTGCATCAATCAAAATAATTTTAAATGGTTTGTTACCTGTATAATGTGATTTAAAGAAATTTATACCTTTAATATCTATTGAATACAAATCGTTATCTTCTATAGCCTGAGCGTCAACTCCATATAAATTACCATCAAACTCTGTAAATGCCACCAAATTGTCTTTTATTGATTCAAAAGCTTGTTTATCAATAAAGATATGGGTATTACCTTCGTTGAGTCTACGATGCCTTGTAGTATAAGAAATAACTTCTGAGAATCCATATCGTTTACACAATTCATCAATAACAGATGTTTTACCAACGCCTGACTTTCCAACAATTAGATATATTGCTTTACATTTACTCGTTTTTATCATCTCTTACGTATTTATTTAGAACATCAATAAGCTGTTTACTGCTTGTAACAATCTCCCCATTTTGTTTGATTTTACCTACTGTGAAAAGATTAATATAGAAAAATTGATTTTCTGCAATATCACTCAATGCGTCCAGTTTAGCCTTACAATCTGCTCCTTTCTGCCGTACATCTGTATAAACACCAATAATAGGTTTATGTTTATTAGCAAACATTCCAATCTCTGTAGCTGTACCAGCCCCTATTGATAAGCCATCTAATACAGCAATAAGGATATCTGATTTATCAAGTCGTTCTGTATCAGCTTTTGCAATATCTATACTATTGGCATATTTACTTTTATCATTAATAGATTGATTTTCTTGTGGAAGATATATGCTTACTTTATTACCATATTTGTTACGAATTTTATCAACAACTGTTTTATTCCATAGTCTACTTTCTTCTGTAAACAAATCATTAGCAAAATAAATATTAGTCATGATTTTTATCATCTCCGTTAATTTGTTTGTTTAATAATATTATTAATATCGTTTACTCTATTCTATTAAATAAACTTCTGATTGATTAATTTTGTACTTATCATAAGAGAAATCATTTACAAAAACGTCAATGTGATTTTTAAGAACTTTATTCCCTGTATCCTGTGCGATTCTACAACCAATTTTATCAATGTAAATATAACTTCCCATTGGGATAACATTGGTGTCTACTGCTACTGTAACATTAGGCTTTGCTAACACTCCTGATTTTGTATGCCCATATGCAGGATCATTAGGAGTTTTGCCACAAGATTCATACTTCAAATCATAATAAGTTATTTTGAATGTTCCTAAATCTTTAAGATGTTGATTAGCGTTTTTAGCATCTTTCAATTTCATATTTAGTAAATTAATTTTATCTGTTTGGTCTTTAACAATTTTGTTTTGCTGATTTATAATAATTTGATTATGTTGAATATTATGTTGATATGTTGAAATTTGTTTTTGAGATTCAAGTAATTTTATTTTTTGATTTTCAATAAGAGTATTCTTTTTATTTATAACATTCAAGCTTATGTTTAATGTTATTGTAGATAATAGGCTGATAGCAATAACACATTGCTTGAGCTTCTGATTATATATATGAACACGTCCTATGTTTAGATTCTTTCAACATTTCAGCAATCTCTTTTGGCGATCCTGTATGGCTACCTAAATGCTCATATGAATATTTATCTGATTCTTTTTTATACTGTTCTCTTCTATAATTAATATGTTCTGAAATAATATTTCATCCTTTCTTCATTTCCTGTTCAGCTTCATACTGTAATTTTTCACAATCTTGTGATTGCTTTATTTCTTTTGTTTTATTATCTTTTAGTCTGTATAATACATATTTACCTGCATTGTTTCTCGTAATAAACATTTTAGAATTATTGTCTTTACATTCTATCCAAAACATACCTGTTTGATTTTTTGGTATATGCTTTTGAATATTACGAAATGGTTTAGCAAATATATTATCCATATTTATCATTTGCCTTGCTATCAAATATAAGTTTATCTGGATAAGTATGATATTTATCTATTATTTTTATACTCCTTTTTTAGTTTACTTACAAGAATCTCTGCCATTAAAGATATATTGTCAAATATATGTTGCTCAGGTTTCGTAAGTGGGCTTGGTTCTGTTAATGTCCCATTAAGATGATAATCACAAAGCAATTTTCTTAATCCAGTATATATTTCTTCTGCTAATTTAATTGAATTATAAGAATCATATAATGTATGAGTGTTTACATCGTCTTTCATTATTTTCAATCCTTTCATGTACTTCACGATTTATGTAATCTTCATAACCATCATCATACTCTGCAATTTCTTGTAAACTTTCTTGGCATTCATCACAAATATTATAATCGTCTACTTTTAAATACATCTCACCTTCTTGAATCCATCTATTACATATAGAGCAGCGTAAACATTGTGTATGATCACGTGCATTATAATAAATACATCTCACCTCCTTTCTATTACCATTATATCATTTAGAATTATTAGATTCAAGTTAATTACATGATATTTTTAAAATTATTTCATTTAACACCAACAAATTCAAAATTTATATAATTACATCTTAATAGTTTTGAGTTGTTCTATAATATCAGATAGCCATGAATACGTATCATACAATGAATTAAAGCCCATTGATGGTTCAGAAACATATATCCATATACAGTCGTTATCTTTGTCATCATGTACTTCAACATCTCTGCTATGATATATTACTTTATTGTTTGCTTTCTTAGATGGTATTGCATTCTTCTTTAAAAATGCCTTTAATGCGTTACATAATTCTTCGTAATATTCTATGCCTTCATTCAAGGTTTTGTATCCAATGAATCCTTCTATCTCAATATGATAAATGTATTTCTTAAAATCCTTATCCCATGTTTTCCAAACACTCAAATCGCCATCATTACTATTTTGCCATACTTGAGGATATTCAAATAAATCTACAAAATCTTCATGCTCTTTATCTTGATACTTTTCTTTCATAGTTATTTCCTTTCTGTTATGGCAATCAAGGTTCTATGGTTTCAAGAACTACATACTGATCATCAAAAAGACACCAACCCTGTTGTTCATTATCATTTATTCTTACAGTTGCACATTCTTCTGTCCATCCATGGTTATTTGTTCTGTCATCTACTTTGAATACATGATTAATATATTTACCTTTTGTATCCCCATCAGCTAAGCATGGTGTAATAATTAGAACTAAGTCTCCTTTATTTGCTTTGCGATGAACAATTCTATATTTATGAATTTGATTGTCATAAATACACATCAAAACATTATCCTGAATATATGTATTACCAATTTTGACTTCTGAATAATTGTTTTTATTTGCTTTCCAAATATCTAATCCACATATTTCGTTATCTATTTGGTACTTCTTATTGCTACATTTATTACAGAATAATTTCCTATCGTCATCAAGGTAATTGCTGATTAAATTCGTTAATTTATCATATTCTGATTTGTTAAAAAATAATATGGTTGATTATTTTTATCCATAACATTTTCCTTTCTATTTTATATTAAATGTGTTGTCCATATAAAGCCAATTACGAATCCACAAATATAAGATATAATACATACAAGATGTTTGTTTTTACATTTTTCCATAGTGTTAATATTAATTAAAAATAGAACTCTAAAAATAATTGTGAATAGAATTTTATAAATTATATTTATTACTCTTCTCTCACTTCGCCAAATCAGGATTCTATCCACTCAAAAGAAAAATTTTCCTATTGAAATGTTTCCGAATTTCTTCTGATACTTTAAAAATCATAGTGTCAGGTACTTTAATTCCACAATTTTTAATTTTAGGAAACCAGTAGGAAAAATTATTTTTATTCATTATGTATCGCCTTAACTTTCTAAATTTATTATAGTCTTTTAGAAGTCCAAATGCAAGTTATTTACAATAAATATTTAGAATTATTTGTTTTAGTTGTAGCTTTCCTCATTCTTTTCGTCCCTAAAGCATTTGAACACAGGAAATCTCAATGATACTTCTTTTGTCTTTGCGTTTTCAGACTGTTCAAAATACTGTACTTCTGCAATTTTACCGAGTAGTTCATCTTTGTGATTCCAGATGTATTGTCTATCTGTATCACTAAATCCAGAACCGACACCCACAATCTGTCCTTTATAATTTACATTCATTCTGCCAAGAGTTCCTTTAAGCCTACCCTCTCCCTCTTCAAATCCTAAAATAGACAAATCGGCAGATTGCATTTTCTTAACTTTAAGAATATCAGAAGTACGTTTACAAGAATATGGAGCATTAGCAAGATTAGCCATAACTCCTTCATATTTTCTATCTGTCATATAATTGAGCCAACGGATTATTTGATCTTTATCAGTACCATAATAAAGAACTGGTACTTCTTGAATCCAATGTGTTTTTGCATTACTTACACTTTGATGTAGAAAGTCTTTACGCTTTTTACAAATATATTCAGATAAACCTTTTTCAAAGTCTTCAATAGGCAATACATCAAACACATGAAAGACAACGCCTGTTTTAATTCCATCTTTACGAACAATACTTGTGGTCTTCCTATATAAATCTTTTGAATCAAGATGTTCTGGATTTTCTGCAATTAGCTCTCCATCATAAACAAATCCAGTAGGTAAAGATTTCATTTCATTCTCTATGTCTGCAAGTCCATCATACGCTTGTCCCTGCCTTGTAAAAGCCTGAACATGGTCTGTATAGTTAAATACCACACAACGGTTGCCATCAAGCTTCTGCGTTACAATAAAAGGTGATTTATCAACCTTATCTTCGTGTTCCCAAAACTTATTAGCAAGCATAACATTGAACGTCTTAATGAAATTCTTACCATATACTTTATTAAAAGTTTTGGCATCACAACCAACAGTTAGAGATTTGGTAATAATGGACTTATAAAAATTCCTGTTTACATCATTCTGTTTTGCTAAAAATCCTTGTACGTTAGCAATAACCTCATCTGTTCCTGTATTATATTTTTTTAGATAATTCATTACATCAAAGATAGAATCAAAATTTTTAGTTGCGTGTAGATTAACCTGTTTATTCAATTTCTTGTTTGAAATACCTGTAGTAATATATGGATCAAATACAAACTGCATAATAGATGTAAATTCATCATTGCATTTATTATCTCTTAGAATCTGCCCTTTATCCTTCTTTGAGTTTGTTGACTGAAGCAGATTCACAATCTCAATACTATTTATGATTAATCGCTCTCCTTTAAATAAATTCTTGCCATTCTAAAATTGATATGAGTTTTAAGATATTCATTATCACCTTCTCTATAGGCAACTTCTGGGCAATTCATAAACATATCTTTATACTGATCAGGTAAATGCTTTGCATCTAAAAGTTCAATTCCAAACTCTTTAGAATTAATAGCGAGCATATCATCAAATAGACATGGAATACAAGCAAAAGACAAAGTGCCGTTCAATGTACAACTATTATTAATAAAGGATTTAAAGTAATGGCTTTCTGGACTTGTTTTGAAATATGGGTTAATAATTTCTCTCATTGTAAAAAGTTCACTATTTTTAGGTTTCCTAATATAACACCCTTCATTGCGATAATTGTCATAATCACTGCATCCAATAAAAATCTCTTTGACATTATAGTTAATAAAAGATTTGATGATTTGTTTTTCCAAATGTTTTTTGATATTCTTTGTGGAAAATTTTTTATCTTCAATATCAATCTTAAAATTTACAATAAATTTTTTATACATATATCTGAAAAATTTATGAGGATAAATATAAAATCCATAAATAAAAGGCGCACACACATAATATAAAACTTTATCAATAACCTTTTTGAGGTTATCTACTTTTTGATTTAACAACTGTTTTCTTTGTTGTTTTTCTTTAATTGTCATTATTATACTCCTTTGATTCCACCTATTTTCAAATCTATTGCTTTCATTTATTTCATTCCTTTCCTTAATAATTTGTAATCAATACTTCTACTGTGCTGTTCTTACTTTTATCTTTTGCATGATAATTACAGTTTCCATATGTAGATTCAATATTATGTACGTTATACTTGCTTGCCCATTCTTTTAAATTACCATTTGTCTTGCCCTTACATTCAAGTACATTGCTCATAGCAAATTTAATATTATTTGAATTAAGCGAATCACATATGTTTAATAAATCAACATCATCATTTTTACTCCAACCCTTAAACCCTCGTTTGCCATCATTATAGTTAGCATTAGTAATAAGATAAGGCGGATCAAAATACACTAAGTCCTTATTAGTTATCTTAGAATAATCTATCTCTCTAAAATCTTTACAATGGAAACTTATATTTAAGCTTTGTAGCCTATTGAAAAATTTGATAAATTTATTTTCTGTAATGGATGAATAGCAACTTTTATGTTTCCCAAAACTGCTATTATACTCTTGCTTGTTGTTAAACCTATATTGAAAATTAAATGAAAAGCACATCAATACATAAAACATTTCCCATGATTTATTCCCTTTGTTATAGTCACTTCTTAACTGTTTAAATCCAATTTCATTTGTCTTAGAAAGATTGTACTTAATAATCACATTATGTATTTTAGTTAATGCTGATTCTAAATCTTCATGCTGTACACTACCAAAGAAATCACTTATATAATTTACTATGTCATTATAATAAATATCATAAGCATTAACATTAAGACTTACACTCCCGCCTCCTCCAAATATATCATAGAATGTATTAATATTATCTGGGAAATATTTTAATATCTGTGGTAAGATTCTATATTTACCGCCAATATAATTCATTGGGCTTTTAACTAAATCTATATTATTTCATTCCTTTCATCTATTTGTTTCTCTTTTTTCTATTTCATGTAATTTATCTTTACCAAAATTATCATAAATCCAATTTGATAATGTATAATATTTTCTAATCCATTGATTATCACCATCTATTTGCTTATGTAGCCTATTGACTTCTCTTTTATATTTATCAATTAAATAATCGTTATTACTATCCATCTGTTTTCCTAGGTATCTTGACAACGAGCGAATCATAGAATCATTTAATATTTGTTTGTCAACCTGTAACTCTCTTTTCTTTGCTCTTTTAATTAAACTTGAACCAACATATACGCCAACACCATTTGGAATTTCATTTTTTACCTGTTCATATAATTCATTGGTCAAAACATAATAGTTATAATTTCCTACAAAAGTATTGTGATTTTTGCTATGAAAATCAGATTTAGATATTTTAACTTCATAGCATCTCCATACCCCTTTAGTATCATAAGTCATATAATCTACTCGTTCTTTACCAAACCAACCTATAGTCACTTCAAAACATCCAAACACACCTTGCTTTTGAGTGGTTTTGTAAATATCTTTTTCAAGTTGAATTGTCTCTTTTGCTTTAGAAATTTTACATCATCTCCTTTCAGCTGCATGAAACAGTTCTTT
>ENA-UOOM01001660-UOOM01001660.1-fermentation-metagenome-genome-assembly--contig:-NODE-1660-length-20528-cov-195.577492_pt1 | contig 20528 bp, 14 predicted proteins | sample MGYA00245781_ERZ724031 | MGnify/ENA primary metagenome ERZ724031 (study PRJEB28704, sample SAMN03018317) | fermentation metagenome | biome: anthropogenic terrestrial biome; feature: soil... | reverse complement strand
GACCCTACATGCGGTTCCGGCGGTATGCTTATTCAAAGTATAAATTATATAAAGGAGCATGGCGGAAATTATAAAAATGTTTCTTTGTATGGACAAGAAATAAATCTTTCTACTTGGGCAATTTGTAAAATGAATATGCTGCTTCATGGTGCAAAGGGAGCACAAATAGAAAAAGGAGATACCATAAGGGAACCAAAACATACAGAGGGCGGAGCTTTAAAAACATTTGACAAAGTCCTTGCCAATCCTCCATTTTCACTAAAAAATTGGGGATTAGAAGAGGCAAGTGCTGATGAGTATCATAGATTTATTTATGGACTGCCGCCAAAATCTTATGGGGATTTAGCCTTTGTATCACATATGGTAGCAAGTTTAAATGGAAAGGGTAAAATGGCATCTGTAGTTCCTCACGGAGTACTTTTCAGAGGGGGAGCGGAACAGGCAATAAGAACAGGATTCTTAAAGGATGATTTAATAGAAGCTGTAATAGGGCTTCCTCAAAATATATTTTATGGCACAGGTATTCCTGCAGCTATTCTTGTTATAAATAAGAACAAGGAAGAAAAGAGAAAAAATAAGGTTTTATTTATAGATGGAAGTAATGACTTTATTAAGGATGGTAATAAGAATAAGCTAAGGGATGAGGATATAGAGAAGATAGTAAAGGCCTTTGATGAGTATAAAGACGTTGAAAAGTATGCAAGCGTGGTAGATAGGGAAACCATAAAGGAAAATGACTATAACCTTAATATAAGCAGATATGTGGATACTGCGGAGGAAGAGGAAGAAGTTGATATTGATTTGGTACTGCAGGAGATTAGGGAGCTTAAAATGGATATGGCAGATTCAGAAGAAAAGTTAAATCAGTATCTTGAGGAGCTAGGTTTTGATAATATTTAGAGCTTATAATGTAGGGGCGAACATTGTTCGCCAGTATTGAGAAGGATTAGATAGTTTACAAATTAAAACCTGATTTATTAATATTATATAGAAAAATAGCTTAAGGCAGGTGGCAAAATAGTGAAAAAGGTTAGAGAAGGATATAAGATGACGGAGCTTGGGGAGATACCAGGGGAGTGGGAGATAAAACCTTTAAATAAAATAGCTTATAAAATAGGAGATGGATTGCATGGAACACCAGTATACAGTGAGGATGGTGATTATTACTTTATAAATGGCAATAATTTGAATGATGGTAAAATACTAATAACAAATGAGACTAAAAAAGTAAATGAAATAGAATATCAGAAGTACAAAAAAGAGTTAAATAATAATACACTTTTAATATCATTAAACGGTACAATAGGTAATTTAGCTTGCTATAATTCTGAAAAAGTTGTATTGGGTAAGAGTTGCGGATATATCACATTAAAAGAGAGTGTTAATAAAAATTATATATTTTACGCATTAAATAGTAATAAAATTCAGTTGCATTTTTATAAAGAATTAACAGGAACAACAATAAAAAATCTCTCTTTAGATACTTTAAGAAAAACAAATATACCTATTCCATATATTAAAGAGCAGCAAAAAATTTCCTCCATCCTCTCCTCTGTAGACGAGCAAATAGAAATTACTGATAACCTTATAGAAAAAATGAAGAAACTGAAAAAGGGGCTTATGCAAAGACTTCTTACAAAAGGAATTGGACATAGCAGATTTAAGGATACAGAGATAGGAAGGATACCAGAGGAGTGGGAAGTTAGAAAATTAGGAGATATTAGTTTGTTAATTACTAAAGGAACAACTCCTTCAACATATGGATTTGATTTTGTTGATGAAGGGGTAAACTTTATTAAGATAGAAAACATATTAGACAATGGGAAGATATGTTCAGATAATTTATTAAAAATTTCATATGAGTGTAATGAAAAACTATCAAGGTCTAAAATTCAAGAAAATGATATTTTAGTTTCTATTGCAGGTTCATTAGGTAAGAGTGTATTGATTTCAGGTAATATACTACCAGCTAATACAAATCAAGCTTTAGCAATTGTAAGATTAGATAAATCAAATTATTCTGTTGAATATATAAATTATATATTTTCAAGTAGATTTTTTAAAAATTATATTGATAAAATTTCAACTGTTGGAGCTCAGCCAAATCTAAGTTTACAGCAGGTTAATGATTTTAAGATTCCTATACCTTGTTATGATGAACAGCAACAAATCGCCTCCATCCTATCTTCCGTAGACAAGCAAATATCTCAATACGAATCAAAAAAAGAAAAGCTTCAAGAATTAAAAAAAGGACTTATGCAGAAGCTTTTGACGGGGAAGATTAGGGTGAAGGTGAGTTAGGAGATAAAAATGATAAACAGAAAGGGGTGAGTGAATGGCTTATTTAGGCAATGAAGAAACTTTAGTAGAGATTCCAGCTATTAATTACATAAAGGATATTTTAAAATATGAATTTGTTCATGGCAAGAATTTAACGCCAGAACAAGGGGAAAGGGATTCTTTAACAGAGGTTATATTGAATAGAAGACTTAAAAAAGCTTTAAAGAGACTAAATCCATGGATGGATGAAGGAAATCTGCATAAAACTATTAGATTTTTAAGCAGACCAGAGAATTTGGGCACAGGCCTTTTAGATATAAATGAAAAAATTTATGATGCTATTGTAGATTTAAATTATACTGTAGACCAAGATATATATGGAAACGGTCAGAAGAAACCGCAAACAGTACATTTTATTGATTGGGATAATGTAGATAACAATGACTTCTTAGTTACAAGGCAGTTTGAGGTTAAAACTCAATTAGGGAAATCCATCTACCCTGATATAGTTATTTTTGTGAACGGAATTCCTGTAGCTGTGCTTGAGTGCAAGTCTCCTTTTTTAGAAAAAGGGAAAAATGAAAATATAGGTAAGAAAGAAGCATATGAGCAGCTTAGAAGATATATGAATGAAAGGGACAGCGATGTTTCAGAGGGAAATCCAAGGCTTTTTTATACTAATTTCTTTACAGGCATATTAAATAAATATCATGGCTATGTTGGAACTATAAGCTCTAAATACAATAATTATTTAGAGTGGAAAGACCCTTATCCATTTAAGAGGGATGATGTTCAAGGAGTAGAGGATAATGGACAAAATTTATTTATTCAGGGGCTGTTAGAAAAAAGAAACCTTCTTGATGTTATGAGAAATTTCTTGCTATTTGAAACAGATAATGGGGCAACTATTAAGAAAATAGCAAGATACCAGCAGTTTAGGGCTGTAAATAAAGCAATTAAAAGACTAAGAACTGGTAAGGATTCCTTATCAAGAGGCGGAGTTATATGGCATACACAAGGTTCGGGAAAATCCTTGACTATGGTTATGCTTGCAAGGAAGGTAAAAAGAATTAAGGAGCTTTCTGATGCTACAATAGTTGTTGTTACGGATAGAATTGATTTAGACAAGCAGATATATGGAACATTTATGAGAACTTTATCAAAGATTACTACACCAGAGAGGGCTGATAAAATTTCTAAAATGAAGGAGCTTTTATCTCAGGCCCAGTCAAAGATTATTATGACTACCATTCAAAAGTTTGAAAGCGAAATAGAGGAAAGAGAAGTTATAGAAAATGGTAAGAAGGTTAAAAAGAAATTTGCTCTTCCTTATGAAGTATTAACTACAAAATCCAATGTAATTGTTTTATCTGATGAAGCTCATAGAAGCCAGTATAAAGATACAGCTTCTAACATGAGAACTGCGCTTCCAAATGCTACCTTTATAGGCTTTACAGGTACCCCTATAGATAGAGAGGATAAGTCTACTCCAAGAACTTTCGGAGGATATATAGATAAGTATGGCATTAAAGAATCAGTTGATGATGGGGCTACGGTAAAAATAGTATATGAAGGAAGGATGCCGCAGCTTCATATAAAAGATTCAACTTTAGATGAACTGTTTGATGAAGCTTTTGAGGATAAAAGTGATGAAGAAAAGGAAGCTATAAAGCAAAAGTATGCCAATAAGCAAGCTGTAGTTGAGGCAGAAGACAGAATAAATGATATTGCTATTGATATATTAAAGCATTATAAAGAGAATATTCTTCCAAATAGATTTAAAGCTCAAGTTGTATGTTCAAGCAGGGAAGCCTGCGTAAAATACTACAATGCTCTTACAAAATATATGAAGGAAATAGTAGGGGAAGAATTAGAGTGTAAGGTTATTTTTTCAGGAAGTTTAAATGATCCTGCCTATTTGAAAAAACACTTTACTACAAAAGCTGAGCAGGAAACCATTATAAGTAGATTTAAAAAGCCCATTGAAGAGGATAAGCTCTGCTTTATTATTGTAAAGGATATGCTTTTAACGGGATTTGATGCACCAATTGAGCAGGTTATGTATCTTGACAGACCTTTAAAAGAGCATAATTTGCTGCAGGCAATTGCAAGGGTTAATAGGACTTGTACTATGGATATTAGCCGCAGGGTAGACAAGGATAAGGTAAAGAAGGAAAGTATTACAAAGCAATGTGGGTATGTAGTAGATTATTATGGAGTTTCAGATTATTTAGGAGAAGCTTTGGCCATATTTGATAAGGAAGATTTAGGTGAGCCAATGCAGCCTATAGGGGAACTTTATAAAGAAATGCTTTCTTATAGAGAAGATGCTGTGAATATGTTCAGGGGAAAAGATAAAAATAACTTAGATGAATTAATTAAAGTCTTAGAACCTCAAGATAAAAGAGCAGAATTTGAAATAGGGTACAAGCGTTTTTCAAGTGCAGTGGAAGCATTACTTCCTTCCCATGTAGGAACAGATATATTAAATGATTTAAAATGGCTGGGATATATTAGAGCAGGGGCAAAGGCAAAATACAGCCCTGAAGAAGAATTAGATATAAGCGATTGTGGAGAAAAGGTAAGGGCCATAATAGAAGAATACTTAGAATCCCTTGGGGTTATACAATGGATAGAACCCATAACATTATTTGAGGATGATTTTAAGGAAAAGATTAGCACTTTAAAGTCCGACGAGGCTCAAGCATCAGCCATGGAGCACGCAGTAAAACATGCTATAAGTGTAAAGATGGATGATAACCCTGTTTTCTATACCAGTCTATTGGAGAAGCTCCAAAAGATATTGGATGATACCAAAAATGATTTTGCTGAGAGAAAGAAGAAGCTCCAAGAATTTATTGATAGAGAAGCAGAAAAGGGGACAAAATATAGATCTCAAAGCTTAGGATTGGATGAAAGAGAATATGCTTTCTTTGAGGTAGTTAAAAAGTATATTGTGGATGAAGGCGCAGAAGAAGACAGGCTTAAAGAGGAAAAGGAATCTTATGTAAGCAGTGATATAATAGAATTATCAAAAGATATTGCTATAGATGTGAGAAAAGCAGTAGAAGAAAATTATTCTCCTGACTGGACTACAAATCAAAGTAAAACAAATGATATTGAAAGAGCTATATTTATGATGTTAAACAAAAATTATTTTAAGCAAATTAAATTAACTACAAGAAAGAATATGGTAAATCCATTGCTTAACTTAGCCAAGAAACATTTTTCAAAATTAGAGGAGGATTAAGGGCTAGAAATTTAGGGACAGTTAAGTAAAACTTAGCCTGAAACCCTATTTTTCTTAAACCTGCTTTGGGTATGAAATTAGAATTTAAATATGGAACAACAAATATAGCATTTAATGTAATATTTAAAAATAGAAAAACAATGGAGATTTCAATAGAACCTCCTGATATTGTAACTGTTACTGCTCCTGTTGGTACAAAAGAAGAAGTGATACTTGAAAAAGTGAAGAGCAAAGGGAGCTGGATTATTAAAAAAATCTATTACTTTAGGCATATGAACTATGCACCTATTCAAAGAGAATTTGTTAATGGGGAGTCATTTATGTATTTAGGAAGAAGTTATTCCCTGCAAATAGAAACAGATTCAAATGTTAAAAAGCCAAAGGTTAAGCTTTTTAGAGGAAAGTTTATTGTAACGGCAAAAGATAAAAATGAAAAAGATATTAGAGATGCTATGGAGCTTTGGTACAGGGAGAGGGCGAAGAAGGTAATAGGAGATAGGGTTAAATATTACAGCAGATTTTTCAGCAAAAAACCTACTGGTATAAAAGTTAAGGAGCAAAAGAAGAGATGGGGAAGCTGCACTTATAAGAATGAATTGCTATTTAACTGGAGATGTATAATGGCTAAATCTAATGCATTGGACTATATAGTGGTTCATGAAATGTGCCATATGTGCCATAAGAACCATTCAAAGGAATTCTGGGAGCTACTAGCTTCAATAATACCTGATTATGAGGCAAGAAAAGAATGGCTAAAGGTTTATGGAGTTAGAATGGATTTATAACAGTTATTATGAGGGGTATATATTGTAAAAGGTTGTATAAGTGGTGATTATATGATTGATTATGGAAATAGGACTATTATGCATATAGATGTTAATTCGGCATTCCTTTCATGGAGTGCAGTATATGAGCTGCAAAGGGGCTCAAAAGTTGATCTGCGTGAAATTCCCTCAGTTATTGGCGGTTCTAAGGAGGATAGGAAGGGAATAGTTTTAGCAAAGAGTACTCCTGCAAAAAAATATGGAGTTCAGACAGGAGAAGCACTTTGGGAGGCAAAACGTAAGTGCCCTGAACTTATTATAGTTCCTCCTAATTTCAATCTCTACACAAAATATAGTAATGCACTTTATGAACTTTTGCATGAATATAGTCCAAAGGTTCAAAGATTCAGCATAGATGAATGCTTTATAGATTATACAGGTATGGAAAAGAATTATGGGAAGCCAGTTGAAATGGCATATAAGATAAAGGATAGAATTAAAAATGAACTTGGATTTACTGTAAATATAGGCATAGGAAGAAATAAGCTTACTGCTAAGATGGCAGGAGACCTTAAAAAGCCTGATATGGTTCATACCATTTATCCTGAGGAAATACCGCAAAAAATGTGGCCCCTTGATGTGAAGAAACTTTTTATGGTGGGGAGGAAGACAGAAAAGAAATTAAAAGAAATGAATATTATTACAATAGGTGACCTTGCAAATACGGACGTAGGGATTTTAACTAACAAACTTAAATCCTTTGGAAAGCTTATTTGGGAATATGCTAACGGAATAGATAATTCTCCTGTACAAACGCAGGAAAACATAATAACGAAGAGTATAGGTAATTCCACAACTACAAAATTTGATGTTGAAGATTACATAACAGCGCATAAGGTGCTTTTGGCTTTGGTGGAATCTGTAGCTCAAAGGTTAAGGGCAACCAACAGCTGCTGCAGGCTGGTAACAGTTGAGCTTAAGTCCTCTGAATTCCTTTCTTATTCCCATCAAAAGAAGCTTTTTACTCCAACTAATATAACCTGCGAAATTTATAAGGCAGCAAAGGAACTGTTTGATGAAATGTGGAAGAAAGAAAAAATAAGACAAATAGGTGTAAGAGTTTCAGATTTATGCTCAGATGAATTTATTCAAACTTCAATATATGATAATGACATCGATAAAAAGCAGGCATTAGACAAGACAATTGATGATATTAGAAATAGATATGGTAAATCTTCGGTTTTTAGAGCAGTGTTTGTTGATAGCGGAGTTCCTGAAATTGAAAGTGGAACTGAGACGGAAGATTATTCTACTGCCAATCAGTTATCTCAAATCAAATCAAAATGATTTTACCTTTTTCATATTTAAAAAAAGAAAAGTGGTTGGTAATTGTTTTATTTAATGAAAAAATTTATAATATTATTAAGAAGAGGGGTGGATTTATGATTAAAAGATTAAGAGAAGCATTTTGTTTCATACTTTTTATGAGTGTAATATTTACAGGATGTTCTAATTCCTCTAATTCATTAAAGGATGAAAATATTGCTTTAAGTAAAGAAGTTAGTACTATTAAAGAAGAAAACGTTAATTTGGAAAAAACAGTTAAAGATTTAAATGATAAGCTTAGTAAACAAGAACCTAAGAATAATATAGCAAAGGAACCTTCAATTAAGGATAAAAGTAATTTATATCCAATTTATACAGCAGATACAGATACATATAAAAAACAAATAGATGCTTATATTTATATTCCAAAAGAATTGGAATTAAAGCAAAAACTAGATACTCTTGCTAAGGCACTGTCGGAGGCATATTTTGATAATCTTCCAATTCAAGTAGTAAATATTAAAGATGTTGATAATAAAAAAGTTGCAGTGATAAATTTAGATGAATCATCAGAAAATCAAGGTATATCAGATTTTTCTAAGCTAAAAGGATCTACATGGGCAACTAAATATTTTCAAGGATCAACAGGCGGTACAATTACTTCAACTCAATTAATTGAAACCATGCTGCAAAGAGATTATAGTGGGCAATGGATTGATGGTGTTAAATTTTTATATAAAAATAAGGATTGCAATTTTCAGCATGTACCTGATTTGTGCAATATTAATTACAGAAAATAGTTTGCAAATACCAATTATCTCTCATATTATCAAGGGACGTTCTTGATAAATATATTGATGATTAATAAGCGGCTATAAAAATTGAAATGCGGTATTTAAAATACCTATAACCAAACTTATTGCAATAATAACAATTAATATCCTAAAAAAGCATCCTGTTATTTTCAGCGCAATTTTAAGGGCTACCATTATCACTATAAGACTAAGAATTAAAGAAAATAATGAACTCATAAAAGTTCCCCCCAATATTAAATTATTGTATCTATCATTATTATATTTTAAAGTACTTTTTTTGTGAATAGTGATATAGGGTGTATATTTTAAAATAGGCACCCTATATTTATATAATAAGCCTTTATTTAATTTTACACTTATATATTCTTGCTTCATATGGTCTAAGTTTCATATTATTAAGTTCGCTGCTGCTGCATGGATAGTTTGCTAAAACTAAATTTGGGTCATTTATTTTAACGCTGTCGGGCAGAATAAATTCAGGTGTTCCATCAAAAAAGTTTGCTATTATTAAAAATACTTCATCTCCCAGCTCCCTTATATATGAATATATTTCTTCGTTTTCTTTATTTATTTCAATAAACTTGCCATAGATTAGCGTATCATTATTTTTCCTAAGCTTAATTAATTTTTTGTAGTAATTTAAAATTGAATCGGGATTATTAATTTGTAAGGCTGCATTTATTTCCTTATAGTTAGAATTTACCCTAATCCAAGGTTTAGCATCACTAAATCCAGCATTTCTGCTGTCATTCCACTGCATTGGTGTTCTCGAATTGTCACGTGATGTTAAATGAAGCCCCTTTATATAGTTTTCACGAGTTACAAGACCTGTATCAACAAAGTCCCTATACTTATTAAATATAGAAGCATCCCTATAATCTTCAAGTTCAAAGTCCCATGCATTAGTCATTCCAATTTCGTCTCCATAGTATATAAATGGGGTTCCTTTTTGCGTCAGCTGAAGTGTTGCAAGCATTTTAGCCGACTTATTGTGGTAATCCCTATCATTTCCAAGCCTTGATACTGTTCTTGTTGAATCGTGATTTGAATAGAATATTGGGCACCAACCTTCCTTATCATCCCTTTGCTGCCATCCGCTCATACTATTTTTTATTTCATGTACCAAGTCAATCTTTCTTTTTTCCCAAGCATTTTTTCCCCTTCCAACAGAATGCATATCAAAGTGGAATGTCATATCAAGTTCACCCCTGTCTTCGCCTGTATAGATGAATGCGTTATGATAGCTGATTCCGCCAGTTTCACCAATTAAAACATGGTCTCCGGTATTAAACAAGGTTTTCCTGAGTTGCCTTATATAGTCATGCACTTTTGGAAGGTTTTGAACGTATTTTATAAAATCACCATATAATTGCCCTTCTTTAACCTCTGCATCAGGGAAGTTGAAGTCCTTTTCTAAATGGTTAATGGCATCAAATCTAAAACCATCAACCCCTGCATCAATCCAAAATTTAATCATTTTAAATATTTCTTTTCTAACTTCATCACATCTCCAATTTAAATCAGGCATTTTTTTGGAAAATAGGTGCAGGTAATATTCTCCAGTTATTTCATCATATTCCCATGCACTTCCGCCAAAAAACGAGCCCCAGTTGTTTGGAGGGTTGCCATCTTTCCCATGCTGCCAAATGTAGTAGTTTCTATATGGATTGTCTTTAGAGCTTCTACTTTTTACAAACCAAGGATGCTCATCCGACGTGTGATTTATAACCATGTCCATTATAAGCTTCATATCCCTTTTATGGAGTTCTTCTACAAGAAGGTTAAAATCCTCCATTGTTCCGAACTCATCCATAATATCGTAGTAATCACTTATGTCATATCCATTGTCATCATTGGGCGACTTGTTTATTGGATTAAGATAAACCATATCAAAGCCAATATCTTTTAAATAATCAAGCTTCTCAATTATTCCTTTTAAATCACCGATACCATCACCATTTGTGTCCTTAAAACTTCGTACATAAATTTGATAAGCTATACTTTCTTTCCACCAAGTTCTTTTCAAAATAAGCACCACCTTTTATAACTTAATGTGAATTTATGGTTTTCAAAATATAAAATTAGAAGTTTCCGATAGCTTAATTGAGCGTTATATATATTAAATAAATGGCTATATGGATAACACAAATAATGCTGTTACCTATATAATATTATCATCTATATGAGCAAAAGCAACCATGGGAATCCTTCAAATGGAAAAGTGAGCGTAATATATTTTTATATTATTATGTATAAGGGATTTATATGGCCGGAATGCAGAAGTATTAGTATAATCAAGTTTTTTTGAAATGTTGAATAAGTTTTCCATAAGGTGCAAAAGATATTAATACTACTTGATGTATTTTACTTTTTCAAGTAATATTTTAATTAAAAGGAAAACGTATGGAAAAGGGAGGATAAAGTGGATACTAATATAATAAATTATTGTAACAGCACGGAAACTATTTATGGAATACTCAATATATTTAAAGAGAGTTTTTTACGTGCTTTAAAGCCTCTTAAATCAAAGGATCGCAAACTTGTAATAAAAGCATTGCCTTATTTATACAGAATATGGTATTACTCTGCACTTGTACCTAGTACACCATTGACGCCTGCTAATTTTATCAACACTCAAATAAGAAGAAATTTTAATGATGATTCTATAGTAGTACCTACAGTTATACCTATATATGATAAAAAAGCTTTAAAGGATTTTAAATTTGAATACACAATATTTAATTTAGATAATCATCCTGTTTTAAAAGATATGAAGATATTTTTAGAGCATTGTATGCCAGATATAGGTATAGATAAGGATGGATTAATACTGGAAGATGAAAGTGATTCTTTTATAAACTTATTAAGCTTCAAAGAAATTTATTATGTTATTTTTCTTACTAATACCGCATATGAGCTTAAACTGCTAAAAAAAATGCCTTCAATAAACACATACAGAGCTATGGTCATATATGAAAATACAGATGCTTTTTTAAAGCTTTCAAGCATAGAACAATTGCAGAAAATATATGATGCAACTTTGGCTATAGCTTCAAGGGCTCTTTGCAGTACTTTTACTTACGATGAAAATACTTTTTCAAAGGAATCTTTGCAAAACTTATTTAAAAATGCAGTTTTTCTTGATGATTTCTTAGATGACATTTTTAAAAAATTTAATATGAAAAGCAATACAAGTTTTGAAGAATTGGATTTTGAGTTTATAAATTCAATAAATGATTCTAATATTAATAATGATGAGTTGGAAATTGCTTTAGCTTTAAAGCTTGAGCTGAACGTTATTATAGATGCTTGTCTGCTTACTCCTATAGGCTATTACCTGCAGCTTATACAACCTATATATGTTGAAGAGGTAGATTTTGAAATACTTTTTGCAGAATTGATAGTAGCCAATAATTTTAATATTCCTCTTTTAGAAGTTTCCTTTATTATGAGTGAAGAATATGATTTAACTCCTTTAGGAGAAAAACTTTTATTAGAAGGGAAGTCCCCTAAGGACGAATATCAAAAATTTAAAGCTACAACTAGCTTTAAAAAATTATATAAAGACATTGCTACCTATAATTGTTTAGATAATTTGGATGATAGTCATAAAGATGATGAGCCTTTCTTTTCAGATGAAATAGATGAGCTATTAGCAAAAATACATGAAAAGATGTAACAAAGGTCATGTTATTTTGTGGTTTAACTAAACAAACAGGGGGTACAGTAAACAACTGTTGACCTTCCTATGTAGTTGGACAAGCATTAAATTTATAAGATAAAAAATAGCTTCGGTGGATGACTTCCACCGAAGCTTTGATGCTCTGCAAGTTTACTTAGAAAGAGAAGCTATTTGTGAGCGCATATAATCTGAGTTCCATTGTGCATATTTAGGATCATTTCTATGGTCTACTAAATTATAATTTTCTTTCAGAAACTTTCCAAGATCATTAGTAACCTTATTAGCACCCCAAATATTTACATGTCCTGAATTGTTCATATCCTCTTTAAAGTTAAAACCTATTTCATCCATTTTGCTGCCATAATCAATAAATGGAATATTATTTGCCTTTGCAATCTCTGCTACTTGATTTAACATTTTGGCAGGATCTTTGACCCAGCCATCTTTACCAGCAATACTGTTAAAATCATTAGGCATATTAGTAAATATTAGCTTAAAGCCTTCCTTTTTGGACAATTCAATGAATTTATTTAGATATTCTAGTGATTTAGGTGGAAGCTCAGCTGTTCCTGTTGCGGTAAGATCGCTTATATTATCTTTCCCATATTTATTAGTACCAGCCTCAAACCCCTTTGCATAATATTTATAGGCGCTATCATAGCGAAAATCATTTTTTGTTAATTCTGGCCATCTATTGTGATATTTTAAAATAGGAAACAAATAATATGGCAGGTCCATAAACGGTGTACAATTCATAATGGCATTGAGTTTATTAATAGAAGGTTTCATGCTGTCAATGACATATCTAATATATCCTTCCTCTCCATATTTATTTGTTAAACACAAGTAGTATACATCAACTACCACAATAGGATTTTTGTGCTTCTTTAAAACTTCCTTTAGCAAATAATAAGTAACATCTATAGGTTGTCCGGCTGTTGCATAGTTAAAGCTGGTTATACCATATTGATGCCAAAGTACATTGGGATCAATACCGCCGTTCATATGGCTTGAACCCATTAAAATAACATCATAGGCATCTCCTGTATGATTATATAATCCTTCAATTAATTTCCCACGATGATCTGTTTTTACAATAAATATAGGGTTAAGCAGTGAAACTATGGAAATCAAAATAATAATAAAAATTACAACCTTTTGTACTATCTTTTTAGTCATAGATATTTCCCCCTAATCTAAAATTGAAAATAAATAAACTGTTTAGCCTCATACCCATGCCCATATATACCAAATATCATTATAAATACTATAGCGCTAAAATATACAAACCATCTAAAAACTATACTTTGTTTGGAAAATGCAATACGGAAATTTATTCTTCTTCCCAATATATCTTTCAGCATAACTATAAATAAGCCTAGCATTGCTATGAAGAATTCCTTATGACTTAACCCTAATTTATAAATAGTGCCATCAGTAAATATCCATGGGTTAAAATAAAACATATTTTTAATTAATGTTGTAGCATCAGTAAATGAATTAGCCCTGAAAAATATCCATGCAAAATCAACCAGTATAAAGGTTATAAGCACTTGAAATAACTTATGACTAAATGTGTTTATATTAATTTTAAGTTTTTTAATTACTGATTTTTTAACTGGTTTTAGCATTTCTCCTGTTACTCGGTATATTCCATGTAATGTTCCCCAAATTACAAAATTAGCAGCAGCGCCATGCCATAAACCACTTACTATAAATACAACCATAGTATTAAAATAATATCTTGGTTTGCTGCATCTGTTGCCACCTAATGGGATGTATAAATAATCCTTAAACCATGCTCCAAGTGTAATATGCCAGCGTCTCCAAAATTCTTTTGTGGATTTTGATAAATAAGGAGCATCAAAATTTTTGGACAGCCTAAATCCCATAACTTCTGCTGCCCCTCTTGCTATATCTGAGTAAGCAGAAAAATCACAGTATATTTGAAAAGCAAACAAAATTGTGGCTATAACTATTGCAAATCCTTTATATTTATTAGGTGCATTATATACGGTATCTACCACTTTGGCTAATCTATCTGAAACCACCATTTTTTGAAATAGTCCCCACAACATAAGGAGTAGTCCGTTTTTCACCTTATTATAGTCAAAGAAATGCTCTTCATCAAATTGATATAGTAAATCTTTTGATTTTTCTATAGGACCAGCAACTAATTGAGGAAAAAATGATACAAATAGTGCATACTTTCCTAAATTTTTTTCAGCTTTAATATCTTTTCGATAAACATCTACAGTGTAGCTGAGAGCTTGAAATGTATAAAATGAAATTCCAACTGGCAGCAACAAATCTAAAGATGGCACATGTATGGTAACATGAAAGTAAGAAAATATTCTTGTAAAAACATTACCAAAAAAATTATAGTATTTAAACAAAAATAAAATAGCTAAATTACTAAAAAAGCTTAAAAAAACCCACCATTTTTTTAAACGCACTGCTTGCTTTTTATCACTTATTTTATCTGCTTTTTCAATTAATAAACCACTCAAATAAGTAATTATTGTTGATGTGCCCATTAAAATAGCATACTTAGGATTCCAGCTCATATAAAAATAGTAACTTGCAATAAGAAGCCATATCCATCGCCTCTTATGAGGTATTAAATAATATAAAATGGAAACAATCGGGAAAAAGATCATAAATTCCATTGAAGTAAACGACAAACCAAAGTACCCCCTTAATTTCAAGTATTTTATTCGATGGCTATCATATAATATCCCCATCCTCATTTAGGTGATGGTAAAGGCTTCTACACCCACTGGATAACCATAACAAAAAAAATAAACATTATTCAAAATTGCAAAAACAATAATATACGACATTTTATTTACATTTTACTGCATTTATGTGTTCGCTAGGTGAAGAAATTGTTTCTAAATTATTAACAGATTTAGTGTAACAGATTTGGGGACAGTTAACAACTATTTGTTATCACTGCATTTTGGACAACCATTGTTCATAATCCATAAGCACAATTATCGTTATATGTCCCTAGGTTTTACCAGATTTATGAGTTTATGAGGGACAGTTAACAACTATTTATAATGGGCAAATTTTGGACAACCATTGAATTTATAATTTGCGGAGACAATTAAGGGATTATGGGTGACAGTTAACAACCGTTTATCATGGATAAATTTTGGACAACCATTGAATTTATAATTTGTGGAGACAATTAATGTTATATGTACCTAAACTCACTTAAACTCATCTAAATTACGTAAAAATTTTGTGGACTTTTTAAAATAAGATTAGGATATGTTAAAATAAAGCTATAATGAATAAAAGTAATATATGGAGGATGGTAACATGGGTTTTGATTATACTTTAAATTTAGCGGACTCTTTAAAAAATATTGAAAAAGGAGGTGCTTTTTTAACTGTCAAAGACAATGATGGAAAAGTAAATACGATGACAATAGGCTGGGGAAGCATAGGATATGAATGGGGAAGACCTATATTTACAGTACTAGTTAGGGAAAGCAGATATACTCATAAGTTATTGGAAAATGCACAGGACTTTACTGTATCTATTCCTTTTGATAATAAAATGAACAAAGCTTTAGGGTTATGTGGAAGCAAATCAGGAAAGGACTGTGATAAGTTTAAGGAATGTAATTTAAAAATGATAGAAAGCAATAATGTAAAATCTCCAGTTATAGAGGGCTGCCAAATGTTTTATGAGTGCAAAATAGTTTATAAACATATTATGGATTTACAGCTTTTGGATGGTGAGTTAAAAAACAAATGGTATAAGGAAGGAGATTGCCATACCCTATATTATGGCAAAATAGTAAATTGCTATGGAAAGCAAAATTGAGATTGTGAAAAAAGAAGAATTTAAGACAAGCAGCTGGTCTGGGGGCACTACTACACAGCTTTTGATATATCCTAAAGAAGCACAATATGATGAAAGAAATTTTAAATGGAGAATAAGTTCTGCAAAAGTTGAAGCAGAGGAATCTACATTTACTCATTTGCCAGGTATTTCAAGAATTATTATGGTTATCGATGGCAAATTATTTCTTGAGCATGAAGGAAAGGAAAAAATATCATTGGAACCCTTTCAGCAGGACAGCTTTATGGGAGACATAACAACAAAAAGCTTTGGGAAGTGCACAGATTTTAATCTTATGATGAAAAAGGGGCATACAGGGAAATTAGAAGCCCTTGTGCTTGACCCCAAAAGTCAAATTAAGATTACCAATGAAGATAGTAAGGTTTATTCAACTACAGATGTATTTTATGCTGTTAACGGAGATATCGAGGTTAAGTTTAAGAATAAACAATTTGAAATTCAAAAGGGTGATTTATTTTATATAGAGATGTCAAAAGACAAAGAAGAATTTTATATCTTAAACAAGGAAGACAAAGAAATAAATATTATAAAAGCTGTGATAGATGACAGATATGCAATAACTGAAAAAGAAGAGGAAGAAATACTAAACAAATACTTTAAGGAAGGAATAGATGGACCATTAAGTACATTTCCTGTTAAGGAGAAAAGAAAGCTTGTTGTACTTAAAAATATAATTAAACGATTTGAATATGGGAAGATATATAATGAAAAGGAAGTAAATAATATTTTAAAAAACGTTTATTCAGATTATGTAATGATAAGAAGATGCCTTATTGATTATGGATTTATGGATAGAAAGAATGATGGAAGTGAATACTGGGTTGAATAAAAAGCTGCATATGAATTTTTATTTAAATAAGAGAGTTTTTAAATAAAAAAATCCAACAATTCTAAAACTCATTGCAAATATACTATCTCATCTTTGACACTTGTGAGAAACAAAAAGCCTAAAAACCTGTTGATAATAAAGGGTTTTTAGGCTTTAATATTTTTTTGGCTGGACAAGTGTCAAAGACTCGGTTGACAAAAACAAATAATAATATTATTATAATAAGTGAAAAGAATGTCAATTTTGGTAACATTGTATATATTTATGCATTATTTAAAGTATTTATAAATCTAGTCCAATATTTGCATTTAATCCTGCATAAAGTAAGAAAGAAGTAATATTTACACTGCTTCATGATACTGTTTCATGATGAAAAATGTTGCAAATAAACTTGGAATAAGTCTTACAATTTTGTATAGGAGAATAAACAAACAGATAAGATTTCCAAAAAACTTCATTCTTGGAAATCTTAATTTAATTTTTCTTATAAAAGCAATAAGGAGTGCTCATGCTTTTAAAAAGGGGTATCCCATTTGCAATTGCTTTTTTATTATATACGGTAATTCAGACTTAGGGCTTAAAATTTTCAAAGATGTAAGTGAAAAAGATATAAACCAAGCAAAAGCGTTCTTAAAACTAAATATTATAGATATACAAAAATGATTTTAGGAGGTTCTTACTCAAATGAAAAAGTTTTCTAAAAGCCTAATATTTAAGTTATTTGTTGCAATAGCCTTAGGTCTTGTAATTGGTCTTTTTGCTTCTGAGCCTGTAATAAATGTAATCAATACGATTAAATATGTGCTCGGACAGATAATTTTCTTTGCAGTACCTTTGATAATAATAGGCTTTATTGCCCCATCAATTGCACAGCTTAAAAGTAATGCAAGTAGATTACTTGGTTATGCACTACTTGCCTCATATCTTTCATCAATAGGAGCTGCATTTATGTCAACCTTTGCCGGTTATGCTATTATTCCAAAGCTTAATATAGTAAATAATACCGAAGGATTAAAAAAACTTCCAGAGATAATATTTAAGCTAGAGATTCCTCCTATAATGCCAGTTATGAGTGCATTATTTTTTTCAATATTTGTAGGCCTTGCAACAGCGTGGACAGGGTCAGAGCTTACCGAAAAATTATTAGTAGAATTTCAAAACATAGTTTTAGAGATTGTTAATAAAGTTATTATTCCTATAATACCATTTTTTACAGCATCAACTTTTGCTACGCTTGCTTATCAAGGTTCAATAACCACTCTGCTTCCAGTATTCATAAAGGCTATAGTTATTGTACTTATAGGTCATTTTATATGGATTGCTGTTTTGTATTTAATAGCAGGGGCTATGTCTGGGAAGAATCCAATGAAAGTTTTAAAATATTATGGCCCTGCTTATGTAACAGCTATTGGTACAATGTCAAGTGCAGCTACACTTCCAGTGGCATTAAAATGTGCTAAAAAGTCTGATATTTTAAGAGATGATATTACGGATTTTACCATTCCACTATGTGCAAACATACACCTTTGTGGATCAGCATTAAGTGAGGCATTCATTGTAATGACAGTTTCCCAGGTTTTATATGGGAAAATGCCTTCAGTTTCAACAATGGTTTTATTCGTGTTACTTCTTGGAATATTTGCAGTTGGAGCCCCAGGAGTTCCTGGAGGAGTTGTAATGGCATCTTTGGGGATAGTTACCAGTGTACTTGGCTTTAATGATGCAGGAACAGCTTTACTAATTACGATATATGCTCTTCAAGACAGCTTCGGAACAGCTTGTAACGTAACTGGTGGCGGTGCAATTGCACTTATACTTACAGGTATTGCTAATAAGAAAGGCCTATAGAGATATAAAGAGGTGCTAGAATTATATATTAGCACCTCTTTTTTATATGCAAAACTTTATAAATATTTAATATGCAGCTAAATCAATGTCTTATCTTTTTAACAAATCTAAAACTTTAGAAACTACATTTTCTACTGTAGTTGTTTTTAAAAAATTATAAATACACAATAACCTTTTTGGAATTGTTTGACAGACAGTTACAGACTACAATAAAGATTTAGGATCATTGGATGTGATATGTAATAAATATGATATTTCATCACTGAGTTTATTTTGATGTTTTTGAATAAAATCAGAATGGATTATTTTGGTATTTAATGCAGTATTTTGACGTTTAACATATATTTATGATATAATAACATTATAGGTTTACATAATATACGACTTAACTTTCCCCACTTAACGAATAGATAGAATTGCCAAATAATTTTCACTCTTAGGAATCTTGATTTAACTTCTTTTATAAAAGCAATAAGGGGTGCTCATATTTTTGATAAGGCACAATATAAATAATATTTATAATATTTATAATATTTATATTTAAGAATTTCTAAATTTGGTCTAATTAATACAAAATTTAAGGGGGGATGACATTTAGTAATTGGTTCCAAAAATAATTTTAGGAGGTTCTTAAATGAAAAAGTTTTTTAAAAGCCTAATTTTTAAGTTATTAGTTGCAGTAGCCATAGGTTTTGTAATTGGTTTTATTTCAACTGAGCCTGTAATAAATGTAATCAATACAATTAAATATGTGCTCGGACAGATAATTTTCTTTGCAGTACCTTTGATAATAATAGGCTTTATTGCCCCAGCAATTGCACAGCTTAGAAATAATGCAAGTAAATTACTTGGTTATGCACTACTTATCGCATATCTTTCATCAATAGGAGCTGCATTTATGGCAACCTTTGGTGGATATGCTATTATTCCAAAGCTTAATATAGTAAATAATTCTGGAGGAGTAAAAGAGCTTCCAGAGATGATATTTAAGCTAGAGATTCCTCCTGTAATGTCAGTTATGAGTGCATTACTTTTTTCAATACTTATAGGTCTTGCAACAGCATGGACAAAATCAGAGCTTACTGAAAAATTGTTAGTAGAATTTAAAGATATAATTTTAGCTATTGTTAATAAAGTTGTCATTCCTATAATACCTATTTACACAGCATCAACTTTTGCTACACTTGCTTATCAAGGTTCAATAACTACTCAACTTCCAATATTCTTAAAGGCTATAGTTATTATAATTATAGGTCATTTTATATGGCTTGCTGTTTTGTACTTAATAGCAGGGGCTATATCTGGAAAGAATCCAGCGAGAGTTTTTAAATATTATGGTCCTGCTTATTTAACAGCTGTTGGTACAATGTCAAGTGCAGCTACACTTCCAGTGGCATTAGACTGTGCTAAAAAGTCTGATGTTTTAAGAGATGATATTACAGATTTTACCATTCCACTATGTGCAAACATACACCTTTGTGGATCAGCATTAACTATAACGTTTGTTGTAATGACAGTTTCCCAGATTTTATATGGGAAAATGCCTTCAGTTTCAACAATGGTTTTATTTGTGCTACTTCTTGGGATATTTGCAATTGGAGCCCCAGGAGTTCCCGGAGGAGCTGTAATGGCATCTTTAGGAATAGTTACTGGCGTACTTGGCTTTGATGATGCAGGAGTAGCCTTACTAATTACATTGTATACTCTTCAAGATAGCTTCGGAACAGCTTGTAACGTAACTGGTGATGGTGCAATTGCACTTATGCTTACAGCTATTGCTGATAAAAAAGGTATGTAGAAATATAAAGAGGTGCTAGAATTATATATTAGCACCTCTTTTTTATATGCAAAACTT
>ENA-UOOM01001659-UOOM01001659.1-fermentation-metagenome-genome-assembly--contig:-NODE-1659-length-20533-cov-5.753540_pt1 | contig 20533 bp, 14 predicted proteins | sample MGYA00245781_ERZ724031 | MGnify/ENA primary metagenome ERZ724031 (study PRJEB28704, sample SAMN03018317) | fermentation metagenome | biome: anthropogenic terrestrial biome; feature: soil; material... | reverse complement strand
GTTATATATAACGGGTTGTTGAGTTTTTGATTTTGCGTTATCGAAACGACCAATTAGCGGACCAATGCAGCAACTTATTTATGTTTGTTAAAAACGATGGTTTATGATAAAATTTTGCATTAAGGGTCTTAATTAAGTGGTGGGGGAAAGGGTAACTAATGATTTTTCGCAACAGCATCAAAAGCATATTACGCACAACTGTGAAAACAATTTTGTTCTCTCTTTTGATTATAGCGGTGACGGCGTTTTTATACCTTGGTGTCAACACATGGACAGCGAGCACTACCATGTTACGCAATTGGGATGAAAACTGCACAACTATCGTTACAATGGAATACCTGGATGATTACGGCTCGAACAAGGGAAGTAAAAGCGAAGCTATGCTTGCTGATGTTGCCAGCATGGATTTTGATGCTATAGCCGCAAACGAAAATGTTCTTCTATGGCAGCCTTCAGATATTGGCATGGGTATGGTTTCAGGTTTTGCTTCCAATGTTCCGGATGCTGAATTCAGTAACCCCTGTGTGTTCATTGTGACGGGGCTTAGGCAATTTGCTGAGGATAGTGCCTATTACGGTGAATTGGTGGAGAGCCTGTACTCTTCCCGCCCCTACGAGCCAGGACGAGGTGTGTTCATACAGAACAGGCCGGGTGATTTTGATTTTACACCTGATCCAAATGCCACATATGTGATTCACGCTGATAATAACAGGACCAATGCCAACGGACTCTCTGTACAACTCTCGTCTTTCTACAGCTGGATAGCTATGGAAGCAGGTATTGACTACACAGCCATCGAGCCCATTTTGGAAATCGAATCAGCTGAAGCCTTGCATGCTGATGAAAATAATATATATAAAACCATAGCTGAGTACTATGCTACTATGAAAAATTCTATTACAGTCCGTCGCGCGAGGGAACTTGGTGATCTTGAGGAGTTCAATCAAAGCTATTTGCAACCTGTTTCCGGTCGCTTGTTTACAAGGGAAGAGGCTGATGAAGCTGCGAAGGTTTGTGTGATTTCAGAGACACTGGCAAAAAACCGTGACCTGAAGCCAGGTGACTCCTTAACCATCAATCTGCCAGATGATGAAAGCTCTACCATGTACACATGGGGCGATAAAATGTCCCGGGAGGAAACCTACACCATCGTAGGTATTGTCAACTACCATGAAGATTATCACCTCAATGTCTACACGCCACTTGCCTCAGACTCGTCACGACCTATCCGTTATTTTTATGATTTAGGTCAGGCTGCCATCAAAAATGGTACAGTGGATTCCTTCCTTTCTCAAATAGAGCCTTTACTTTTTGAACGCGTTTTTATAACTGTTTATGATCAAGGCTATCAAACTACGGCAGATGCACTGAAGGTCATTCAAAACGCGGGTTTGGCACTATCTGTCATAGCCCTTGCAGTGACACTGGTAGTGCTTGCATTCTTTGCTTATCTATTTACGAGCATGCAACGGGATACCATCGAAATCATGCGTAGTTATGGTACGAAAAAAACTGAGGTGCGACTCTACCTGATGATTGGCACAAGTATAATTGCAATAATAGCTATTACGATAGGTATTTTAATCGGAGTCGGATACGCAGAAGGGCTTGTGAAATCGGCTTATACATTGATTTCCGAACTACAAGCCGTGGATATGCGATACAGCGATGGATTTAGAGGTATCACCAAGGAGTTTACACCTGTAGTTACACTATCCCATAAGTTGGCTGCTACGGTCGGAATAGGTGCGCTTTTGATTGCTCTTGTCCTTTGCCTGTATTTTGCTGAAAAGACTATTAGTGGGAGTTTGATCACTACCAGGTCAAAGGGGCGAATACGTCGATCTCCCAAAAAATCCTCTGCAGCGCTTTCAGGTTCATTGCGCCATGCCATGCTCTCTATACGGCGGGGTGGTGCCCGATCTTTATTGGTTCCTGTGCTTAGTGCTGTAGTGTTGCTGTTTGTATCTTTTCTTCAAGCAACCCTTGTTTCCTACGAGACTGCCCGGGAAGATCTCTATGAAAATACGGAGCTTCTGGGCTATAGCGCACAGATGAACGGCAAGTTTTCAGATAATCTGGTTATTCCAAACACCCTGGCAAAAAAGTTTGTGGAATTAGATCATCTTAGTGATGCAGCTTACATATATAAATTCAACTATATGTATCTTGGAATTCCTATTCATGCAGACGGCTCAGCGGGGGAAGTAAAGCCTGAACCCTGGCCGGCAAGCTCCTTTGAGGTCGAGAACCTATATCAAACCCTTTCAGCTGGGCCCAATGTCATATTTACCGACGATGTAGAGAGTGCACCTGAATTTTATTTTGGCGAGCTTCACAGTGATTTCATGAATGGTTGGGATAAAGCTTGCTTTTCGAGTCGTGAATGGGAAGTGTTACCATGCATAGTATCTTCTCAGTTTATGAGTAAGCACAGCATAGAGCCAGGTGACACCATACGTGTTTATATGAGTGCATTTGTAGCTGGTTATCCCAATTTTTTCAGCATGGACATGCAGGTTGTGGGGAGCTTCATTTCTATGGCGAAACAAGACAATATATACTGCCCTATGCCCCTTGGTGCTTTGGATCCGCAGAGCTCCACCATAAACGAGTTGTTAACAGATGATTCTACAGTCAAGACCGGTGAGTACATGAATCACCTTTATAATCTGGAAACCATGCCCACAGCCCAACAGATGTTGGATGCCCTTTTGGATATTAAATACGTTTCTGCTGTGACATTTAAGCTCAGTGACCCTCGTGTATTGGTTGAAGTGAAGGACTCACTTGAGGAAATAGGTTTTTCGAGTCCTAAAATTAATAACCATATTCGATTATGTATTGTGATTGAAGATTCCCAGTTCAATGAAACCCTCAGCTCCATAGCTCAGCGCAGCAAATATTTGGAGATTCTTTACCCGGTGCTTCTCGTACTTGTGAGCATACTTGGGCTTGTCACGGGCTTCCTTTCTATCAACAGCCGCCGTGAGGACATCGCTCTTATGCGTGGAATGGGTACACAAAAATGGCGAATCTTTAACACGATATTCGGTGAGCAGTTATTGTTGCTAATATTTGGCGCGCTGCCTGCCGTCATAGCATTGTATGTGCGTGGTGGTGAAACGCATATTTCGAACCTGGGAGTATATGCTTTTTTCATATGCTATGCATTTAGTGCAGCAATCGCTGCCTTGCTTCAAAATACCAAAAGTGCCCTATCTATATTATCTGAAAAAGAATGAGGAGGAAGTATGAGTATCATTTCGCTTAAATCCGTACGCTATGCGTACAGAAATAAATATCAAACCGTCCAGGCTCTGGAAGACATCAACTGCTCATTCGAGCAAGGTGTAATGTATGCTATTGTTGGCAAAAGTGGCAGCGGAAAATCAACTATGCTTTCACTTATGGCTGGGCTGGACTTACCCGATGAAGGTGATGTAATTTTCCAAGGTACTTCTACCCGCACCCTTAACCTTGATACATTCCGTCGTAACGATGCAGCGATGATATATCAGAGCTTTCGGTTGTTTCCACTTATGACAGCCCTGGAAAATGTGATGTATCCCATGGAACTTCATGGTGTGCGCCCGCGAGACGCAAAAAAGCGGGCTGAAGAGTATATAAAAAGTGTGGACCTGACCGACGTAGTGTTTAACCGTTTCCCTTCTATGCTTTCGGGTGGCGAGCAGCAGCGCATAGCCATAGCTCGGGCGCTAGCAATGGACACTAATATTATCCTGGCTGACGAGCCTACAGGCAACCTCGACAGCACAACCTCCCGTAATATCATGGCATTGCTTGCCCAACTTGCCCATGAACGCAACTACTGTGTTGTTGTAGTCACCCATGATATCGGTGTCCTGGATATGATGGACGTTACCTATCAAATGCGTGACGGTATTTTAATGAAGGAATAGCTGGATAATGGCTAAAATTTGTATTAAGTTCTAAGGTTGCTTGGTAATATTCTTAAGTCTGTACTGTGTAGGGGTAGCGCCATATTGTTTTTTAAATAGAGTAAAGAAGTACTTTTTGTTCTCCCACTTAATTTTTTCCATTATTTCATCAATATTTAAACTGCTGTTTATAAGTAATTCTACAGCTTTCTCCAAACGTATCTCATTGATATAATTGGATACGGACTTATAAGTTTGCTCGCGGAAAATTTTCCCTATGTGAGCAGGAGTCAAATTAAACACATCTGCAATTACATTGGTAGATAGATTGGGATCGGTGTAATTGGAATCGATATATTTCATAATTTCTTCAATAATGAATGCGTTTTTGTTGTCTTTACTCTCGTTAATCTGATTGGTAACTGTTTTAAATAAGTCTACAAATTCCAGGTAAACCTCCTCAATTGTTTCCAGCTGTTTTATACGAATGGTAAAATCAATATAGTTAGTATGAAAAGTAACAATATTATTTTTTTCAATGATATTAAGTGTGTCAAATATGGTAAAGGTCAGGCGATGTAATGAAAACATTATAATTTCATATTTTGTTCCATGTAATGAAGATAGAATAGCAGACAAGTGTTTTTTGGCATCCTCAAGGCTTGCTTTCTTAAGTGATTCCCGCAAGCTATCAATTTCATTATTTAAAATAGCAGGATCCATGGCCTGTGAAATTTCCAATTCATCAGAAAACAATATACAGCCATGACCGTAATACAGCCTGTAGTTAGTTATCTCCAATGCCTTTTTATATGCAACATGCAAATTATTTATAGAATCAAGTTTGGTGAGGATTCCTGTAGAAAAAGATATATCAAAGTTTTCTGTGTATACTATATATATTTCCTGCATTAGAGAACTTATCAGCTGTTTGGAGCTGAGTTCATCATCACCGTTTTTTGTACCATAGATAATTGCCAGGTGGTCCTCATCCATATCAACTACTTCACAATTGAATTGTCTGGACACAACTTCAGTGGAAACATTCACCAAAGCATACTTTAAGAGTGATTGATCGCTTTTTGTCAATTTACAGAAGGTTCCATGATAATGGTCAATTCGAAGAACCAACACTCCTAATTTGTTATTGATATTAAACTGCAAATCATAATCTGGATTCTCCAAAAATAGAATATCTTTGATCTCAAACACATTTGATAAAATATTTTGAAGAAGCTCCTGTTTAAGAAAATTTATATTACCATCTTTAAAGTTTTGCAGAGTATGTAACTCCGAAAAGGCATTTGATATATTCCTTGATATAACTTCAAACTCATTGGGAGCCCCAGTCGAGTCAACTTGGTTTACCATTTTTTGCTGGACTTCACTATAAAGGCGGCCGACAGGAGAATAAAGTATTTTGGACAGGAAATAAGAAAGCAAAGGTACCAGGAGCAGGGTCAAACTGCAGATAAGTAAAGTAATCAATTGAACTTTATCGATTCCTTTTGATATGTTTTTGTAAGGTGTGATACTGAGTAACTTCCATTTGGTAGAGTCAATATTCACGTAAGTAACAACCGATTTAACTTCATCGACTTTGGTAATGGAGCAGCCTGAAGGTTTGTCAGATTCAAAAACAGCATTTATATAAGGTATGGCAATAGCATTCTTCAGATAAAGCATGTCATTACTATCTCCCAAAACAATTCCTTTTTCACTTAGAACAAGAAAACTTGTATCTGTGTCGCTGGCATTTTCAGAAGAACGAATAACACTGAAAAGTGATTCTATTTTTACATTAACAACAACAGCATAGTTCAGCTTATTTTCTCTTAAATCTATGTTTGGTATGACATAAGTATATACATCAGCATGCTCTTCATCAAGGTTATCAGAAGAGGGTATGCGTCTGGAAATTGGATTGAACTTCGTTTGATTTGTGATACCATCCAGTATGTTTACTATTTCCTGATCGTAAAATGTTTCCTTTTTTCTAATTATTGGATCACCACCTGCGGTGAAAAAAGTATTGGTTTTCCCATTGTAAAAGTAGGCTGAAAAGATGAAAGGCATGGTGTACAGAGTGCTGTTCAGTGCCTTAATGTTGTTGAGGGTGTCTACTATTGATAAATTATCATTTGTCATCAGCTCCAATGCCTGAAAATCACTGGCCAGGGTTTGGGAGTATATTCTCATATGATTGTCTATGCGAACGGAATTACTGCCCAATTCACTGAGTATCTTTTCATTGGAGTTATTTATCGCCTGCAGGCTGTAATTTCTAAAACTAAAAAATAGAGATAGGGAGAGCAAAACAATCATAAAAGAAACCAAGGCAGTTATCCTGGTAAATAAATGCCTGAAATAAAAAGATTTATTTTGGAAAATAGAATATTTCATAAACAAGCCACTCTCCATAGAACAATGATTTATATCTTTCTCTAATAAATATTTCCTATTCCATGATATACATTACATAATGAGCAACCATATATTATAAATTAGACAATTTTTTTTATTCTCCTTTTTAATTCTATTGATCAAATGTCAATTTATTACCAAATAATAAAAACCTTGGACCAAAGCATAAAAGTTATGCTATTGGCAGTTTATTCGCAAGGCTGTGAGAAAACTACGATTGCAGATTGCAAAATTAAAAAGTTTGGAATGGCTGCAAGAAGTGAACCTTGACTCAATAGAAATTCTATACAAAAGCATAAAAATTGAACTCCCGAATTAGACAAATAAGCAAATATTGCAACTATCATTATATTGAATTAAAAGTATAATCAAAGCAGTTATAAATGTAAGTTTAAGGAGGGCACAGCATTGGCTGGACCAGGTGGAATTGCTGTAGTTAATAAAACAAAACCTACTAAGGGGTTTGGTAAATTTCTTTATGATCTTAATAAGAATAAAGCTTACCTGCTATTAACTTTGCCTATGATACTTCTTGTATTTATTTTCAACTATTTACCAATGGCTGGCATCATAGTAGCATTTAAGAATTTCAGATATGATCAGGGGATTTTTCGCAGCGAGTGGGTAGGCTTTAGAAATTTTGAATTTTTCTTTAGAAACCCGGATGCAAAGGCTATCATCTTGAAAACTCTAGGTTACAACTCAGCATTCATCATTATTAACCTTGTTGTATCAGTTGGAGTCGCACTATTGCTTTATCAGGTGCATAATCGCAGAGTATTGAAGATTTATCAGACAACCATGTTTATTCCATATTTTCTTTCCTGGGTTGTTGTTGCCTACATGGCATATGCGTTTTTAAATCCTGCATCTGGAGTGCTTAACAGATTACGTGTATTAATGGGCCTTGAAAAAATAAGCTGGTATACTAAACCCAATCACTGGATTTTTATCCTGCCAATAGCCAATACGTGGAAAAGCCTTGGCTTTAATGCTCTCATCTATTATGCCAACTTAATGGGTATCGACCCGGAATATTTTGAAGCTGCGACTCTTGAAGGTGCAAACAAGCTGCAAGTAACGCGGCATATAACCATTCCATTTTTATATCCCCTAATAACAATCTTAACGATACTCGCTATAGGAGGGATATTTAGTGCGGATTTTGGACTGTTTTTTCAACTCCCCATGGATTCCAAGCTGCTCTACAAGACCACGGATGTTGTTGAAACCTACCTTTATAGAGCATTGGCTGTCAGCGGTAATATAGATACGGCAAGCGCGGCCGGACTGATTAAGTCCATTGTTGGATTTATATGTGTAGTATCAACCAATTTGATAGTAAGAAAGATGAACCCTGAAAATGCATTATTCTAATATAAAATTAGCAGCTTTATTTATGAGGTGAAAAAATGGCTGGTATTAATAAGAGAAAAGGGATAATTCCTAAAATAGCTTTACATTCGTTCTTTATATTGTTGTCCTTATGCTTTATTATTCCGCTTTGGGCTATTGTATCAATATCAGTAACAGGTGACATCGAAATAGTGAATTATGGGTATCGATTAATACCAAAAACTATTGATTTTTCTGCCTATAGGTTTATATTAAAGGATCCTTCTACTATATTATCGGCTTATAAAGTAACGATCATCACCTCTTTTGCCTCCGCCATTTTATTCTTGATTATAGGCTCTATGAGTGGATATGCACTTTCACGAGACAATTTCAAGTATAGAAGAGGAGTAACATTTTTCTTTTTCTTTACAATGTTATTCAATGGTGGATTAGTTCCAACGTATATCTTGATAAGCAAATATCTTAACTTAAAAAACACCTGCTGGGTGTTGATTTTGCCTCTCCTGGTAAATGTTTGGAATGTGTTTCTTATGAGGACCTTCTTTCAGCAGCTTCCAAAAGAGATTTTCGATTCAGCAACAATAGATGGAGCTGGTGAATTTAGAATTTATAGTTTTATTGTTTTGCCGTTATCCAAACCGGTGCTTGCAACTGTTGGACTGCTGCAACTCCTGGGAGGATGGAATTCGTGGTATTTGGCCTTGCTGTATATAACTGATAAAGAGTTGTACCCCCTGCAATATTTACTGCAGATTATGCTTCTAAATATTTCAATGATACTTAATATTATGCAGAAAAATATAGCAGCTGGCAGCAATGTTGATATATCTTATTTCGATCTTCCCAATGAAAGCATGAGAATGGCCATGTGTATCTTAGCTGTAGGACCTATGCTGCTCATTTTTCCTTTCTTCCAAAAATATTTTTCCAAGGGTCTGACAGTAGGATCGGTTAAAGGATAACAGCATATCTAAGACAGGCATTTTATTTTAACCTGTTGAAAGTGAGGTGATGCTAAAATAGTAGTTGAATAGCGAAGGAATTGGATCCGAGTAAAAAGGTCAATCAAAATTATAGGAGGGTTATCATGAAAAAGCTGAGCATACTACTAGTAAGTCTATTATTGGTATTGGCTGTTATGATCACAGCATGCACACCTCAGGAGCCTGTATCGAAGCCAACTGATGCACCGAAACCAACTGATACACCAAGTAAAACAGATGAACCTGTAAAAACCGACGAACCCGAGCCAATGGTTACTTTAGATTGGTATATTTCCAGTATGGAGCCCGCGAATGTAGAATCGGTAATGGCAGAAGCAAATAAACTTATCGAAGAGAAGATCAATGCTAAGGTAAATCTTCATTTTGTTGATCCTGGTGAATATGTAACCAGAATAACAACAATGCAGGGGGCCGGCGAGGAATTTGACTTGGTTTGGACCTGCAATTGGTTATATGACTATAACACTAACGCACTTAAAGGTGCTTTCGTAGAGCTTGATGATATGATAAATAGCCGTCCTGCACTTAAGGATTTGGTTGTTGAAGATTTTTGGAATCTGCTGAAGGTTAACGGAAAAATTTACTCAGTTCCCAATCTGCAGGTTTCTTTCACCCGTGAGGGCATGATCTTCAATAAAAGATTAGTTGACAAATATAATATTGATATTAACAACATCAAAAGCTATGATGATATGACCGCAGCCATGCAAATAATAAAAGAAAACGAGCCGGAAGTTTACCCAGCAACACATACGTATACATGGTTTAGCGAGGGTAACTTTAACTGGATCGGTCCTGATATCTATGTAGATCTGGATAACTGGAAGGTTGTCGGCAATGAATGCCATATGGAATACTGGGAGCAGACCAGGGAATGGAATCTAAAGGGTTATTTTCCTCCAGACATAGCTACAAATCAGGACTTTGAGCCTTTAAAGAAAGCTGAAAAGTTCTTTGTAATGTATACAAATGTGAAGCCCGGCAATGCAGAAGAAGCTACAAACAGATATGGATACGAATTGATAGATGTAGCAACCAATGATAAATTTTTCGGTGCAGGGGCTGCCCTTGGAACGCTCACAGCTATCAGTGTTACTACAAAAAATGTTGAAAAATCTATGGATATGATTGAATTGATGGCTACCGACAAAGATGTATTCAGAACCATTGCTTTTGGCTTGGAAGATCAGGACTACACAATGGTCCCAGGAACTGAAAATACCATAGAATATATAGAGGGTGGTTATACCAATGCACCTTGGATGGTAGGAAATACATTCCTGGGATTTGCACAAAAAGGACAGCCTGACAATATCCATGAACTAACTCAAGAAGAAAACCGCACTGCAAAATTGGATCCATTAGCCGGTTTCTCAGTTGATCAGGAACCAATAGCAACTGAGTTAATGAATATACAGGCTATTCAACAGGAATACTCGGCTATTTTTACCTATGGTCTCGCAGACCCACATGAAATGATGGTGGAGTATAACGAAAAGATGAAAGCAGCTGGTATGGAAAAGGTAATGGAATATATACAAGAAGCACTAGACGAATGGGTTAAAGTAAATAATAAATAACGACTAAAGCCTCTCCTTACGGAGAGGCTTTGTTATATCTGCCCCTGTTTTGCTGTATCGAACTCTGCGCGGAGAAATCCGCGCATTTTTACCAATGAAGAGGGAAGTGTATCCAGGTCATCAAACTTATTCTTATTAAGTAAAATGTATCGCTAATAAGCTTGACATATATTATTATGTAATATATAATTGCTACATAAAAACACAAGATATATAAAACAATGAATATAAGTCTAGAGGAGGTACTATCGATGTATAGAATGGGTCAAGAGGAAGTCGATGCTGTTGCAAGGGTAGTTAAATCAGGTGAGCTTTTTAGAATAGCAAGTAAAAATCACGAGGTAGATAATTTTGAAAAGGAATTGGCAGAAAAAGTAGGAGTAGAATATGCTCTTTTCCTAACCGGCGGTACCACAGCTCTTCTGACAGGGCTTATGGGGTTGGGAGTCGGTCCTGGTGATGAGGTAATCGTACCTGCATATACATTTATGGCATCAGCCATGGCTGTAATCGCTGTAGGTGCAATACCGGTTATTGCTGAATGTGATGAGACTTTAGGTTTGGATCCTGATGATATTGAGAGGAAGATAAGCCCCCATACTAAAGCAATTATACCTGTTCATATGTTGGGGCTTCCATGTGATATGGACAGAATAATGGATGTAGCAAACAGACATGGCTTAAAAGTTATGGAGGATTCCTGCCAGGCTGTTGGGGGAAGCTATAAAGGGAAAAGATTGGGAACCATTGGTCATGCAGGGGCATACAGCTTCAATTATTATAAGGTAATCAGCTGCGGCGAAGGTGGAGCTCTCTTAACAAATGACAGGAATGTATTTGAGGTAGCAGTTTACCAGCATGATGGAGGTTCGGCTTTCAGAGACGACTATGTGGAACTGAATAGAGATAAATATGAAGACAAGGATACCAATTCCCTGTATCCAATTTATGACAAATATAAAATACCGGTATTTGCAGGCATTCAATGCAGACAGAGTGAAATAAATGGAGCCTTCATGAGAGTGCAATTGGAGAGGCTTGATGGTATATTAGCCGATCTTAGAAGGGCTAAGAAGCAAATAATTGAAGCTGTGAGTCATGTTTCCAAGCTGCAGCTTCTAAAATCCAATGATCCCGATGGGGATTGCGGAACTCATCTTGGATTTACTTTTCCAGATGAAGATAAAGCAAGACAGTTTGCATCCAGTGAAGGTGTTAATGGCGGTCTGCCAATAGACAGTGGAAGACATGTTTATACCAATTGGGTTCCTATCACGAATAAAAGAGGTGCATATCACCACTTGATGAATCCATTTGAAAACCCGAAAAATCAAGGGTTAAACGCTAACTATGATAAGAGTGTGTGTCCGCTTACCTTGGATTACTTGAAAAGAACAGTGGCTATAGCAATGAATCCTGATTGGACTGAAGACCAAGTACAAAATAAAATTGATAGCATAATACTAGCTGCAAAGAATTTATAAAATACCAGGGAGCCTGTAATCCAGGCTCCTTTAAGCTCTATTAAATAATAAAAATGTATTAATATATTAAGAAGTTCACTACAATAACAAAATACTGCTAATAATTATTAGGAAGGGAGAAAATTAATTATGTATCAACCAAAATTTGCATATGCTGTCTGGCCTTGGGGGCTTGACAGAAAGGAACAAATGATCCAGGCGCTGAAGGATGTCAAAGAGGCAGGATTTACAGCTTTTGAAAGTGTTGAAAGTGCTGTCGATCTTTTTCAAAACAATGTTGAGGAATTTAAGGACATAATCTCTGAGCATGGTGTTTATCCCGTAAGTTTTTATTTTTGGCAAAACGGTGATGAGACTCATGATATCGGTAGTGTTGAGCGGAAGATTGATTTCATGGTTGCAAACGGGGTGCACAGAATGAGTGTTCAGGCCCCTCAAACTGATGGAACGCCGACAAGTATGGAAAATTTGAAACGGGTTCTTAAAATTACAGAGAAAATCGGGAAAATAACCAAACAATATGACATAACGCCCTGTATTCATCCCCACCATAATACCATGATTATGTATGAGAATGAGATTGATTTCATTATGCAGAATACCGACCCTGAATATATCGGATTTGGTCCAGACACAGCACATCTGGCCGCCGGTGGCTGCAATCCAGCTGAAATTTTTGAACGATATATCGACCGAGTTCAATTTGTCCATTTAAAAGATCTGAAAGAGGATGCGGAGTTGGAAAGTACCGGTAACACCGGCTTTGATGTCTATAACAATTTTATGGAATTGGGTCAGGGAGATATCGATTTGAAGGCTGTTTTCAAAATCCTAAAAGATCATGAGTGCAATGCTTATATGACAGTTGAGCTGGATCGAACAAGATATACCAATAAAGAAAGTGCTATAATCAGCCGTAAATACCTTGATAGAAACTTTTAAATCAGTTTATCAATAAATCAGAAGAGTCAGGGAGAAGATAAAGCAGAATTTATATTCTACTGGAAAAAATTGGGGGGGTATAAATATATGAGAAAGATAAGGGCTGGGATTATAGGTGCTGGATTTATTTCCATAAGCCATTTGGATGCAATTCGCAGGATCGGATTCGCCGATATTGCAGGCATAACAGATATTAATTATGAGCTTGCAAAGAAAAAAGCAGAAGAATATGCTATTCCCAAATGTTACAAGACAGTTGAGGAACTATTGGCTGATGATACGATTAATGTGGTTCACAATTGTACTCCTAATTATTTGCACCTGGAGATTAACAAAAAAATTATCAAAGCAGGCAAGCACGTTTTTTCTGAGAAACCCTTGGCTATGAATTCAACTGAATCTCAGGAAATGCTTGATCTTGTCAATGAGCATAAAGAACTGGTACACGGCGTCAACTTCAATTACCGTATGAATCCTCTGGTTCAGGATATCAAGCATAAAATAAATAATGGAGAAATTGGGACACCGAAATTAATACACGGTTCATACCTGCAGGATTGGCTGTTATTTGACACAGATTATAATTGGCGTTTGGAGCCGGAAATCGGCGGAGCTTCCAGATGCATTGCTGATATTGGATCCCATTGGATGGATATGGCACAGACAGTTACTGGAGCCAAGATCACTGAGGTATGTGCTGATTTGGTTATTGTTTTACCTGTCCGTAAAAAAACAAAGAGTGTGGTGGAAACCTTCTCTCAAAATGTCGATATGGAATATGAGGAAAAAGAAATAAAAACAGAGGATTATGGCGCTGTTATGTTCAAGATGGACAATGGCTGCCATGGTGTATTTTATGCATCAGAGGTCAGTGCAGGAAGAAAATGCCACCTTAATATTGAAGTAAACGGAACAAAGGCATCTCTTTATTGGAATCAGGAAAATGCAGATCACATGTGGATGGGATTTCGTGAGCGGCACAACATGCAGATAATGCGTAACCCTTTACTTATGGATCCAAAGGTGCAGCCATATACCTATCTGGCTTCCGGACACCCTGAAGGATGGAATGATGCAATCAAGAACAACATATACAGCTTTTATAAGTTTATTATCGATGGAAAGAAAATGGGCAAAGATTCCTGCGATTTTGCTACCTTCCAGGAAGGACATTATATCTTAAGGCTGACTGAAGCCATTCTTGAAAGCAATAAGGATAAGAAATGGGTTAAGCTTGTTTAGCAGGTGTTGAAATCTGGTAACAATGAATATCTGAGTCTAATATTTGAAGTTTCCAGGAAATGAAATGATAAAGGAGAGATTGAATAATGGCAAAATTCAGATTTACGGTGGGGCCCTGGAATGTGCACGAGGGGCATGAAACTTTTGGACCCGGCATCCGACCAACAATACCTTTGGAGGATAAGGTAAAAAAGTTTGCGGAAATTGGAATTGACGGTGTACAATTCCATGATGACGATGCTGTGCCTGATATTAATAGCATGAGTGAGAAGGCAATTGTGGATTACGCAAAGGATGTTAAGGCCATGCTGGACAAGTATGGTCTGTTTGCTGAGTTTGTTGCACCGCGTTTGTGGTTTGACAAGCATACAAATGACGGCGGATATACTGCCAGCCTGAAGGAAAACTATGATTTTGCTATTTGGAGATCACTGCGGTCCATTGATATTGCCAAAGCCCTTGGCACAAACAAGATTCAGCTTTGGTTGGCTCGTGAAGGTACATTGTGCGCCGAAGGCAAAAATCCGGTAGAAAAGATCAGACAAATGCGTGATGCCTTCAATACCATACTGGAATATGACCGGGATATACAAATACTTATTGAGCCCAAGCCTAATGAACCGATTGACAGAAGCTATTGTGCGACAGCCGGTCATGCCATAGCCATTGGTGAACAAACAATAGATCCTTCCAGAGTAGGGCTCTGCATAGAAAGCGCTCATTCAGTTCTTGCCGGTCTGGATCCGGCAGTAGATATGGCGTTTGCTATTGCATGGGGCAAGCTGTGGGGCGTTCACCTGAATGATCAGAACAGCATCCGATATGATCAGGATAAGGCATTTGGGGCAGAGAATCTGCGAAGCGCATTCAATCAGGTAAAAGTGTTGTATGAAAACAATTTTGGTGACAAGGGTGAATGTGTAGGGTTGGATGTAAAAGCAATGCGTACGCAGCGGGTAGAAGACTGCTATCGTCACATCATCAACAGCAAACGCCTCTTTGAGATCATGCTGGACAAGGTGAAACAGTTTGATTACAAATTCCAGCAAAAATGTGTAGAAGAGCAAAATTTTGAGAAGCTGGAAATGTATGTGATGGAATTGTTGTTAGGTGTGAACTAAGGTAGGTTTACTAACTCATCGAACATTGGAAATACAGCTGAAATATAAAGTTGAGAGGGGGAAACAAAATGTCTCAGATACCATTTCTTTTCAACGTAAATGGGAGCTTTGGTTGTGGTAATTCTTCAAAGCCGGATTATTATAATGCAGCGGAGCTTATAAAGCAGATGGATAGACTGGGAGTGGATCGTGCTCTTGTGTGGCATCTTCCAGTTGGAAGCAATGAAGAATTGATGAATCAGATAGAGTCAACGCCCGGTGCATCAGACAGGCTGATACCAGCCTATACGGCAACTGTACTTTCCGGTTTTAATTCAAATGATATCAGAATGATTAGGGAAGCAGTATCATCAGGACGTATAAAGGCTATAAGAATTTATTTGGTTGGATCGCATTGCAGGTTAAGCGGTCTGGAAAATTTGGTAAGTGAGATTGAAGAATTTAAACCATTATTGCTTCTTAATTGCAGAGAGCCGCTTAATACAGATGATCTTCTTAACTTCGCCGGCAAATTTCCAAGTGTGCCCATGGTATACTCGGAGGCATGGCATCCACATTATACCGCTCTTCTTGAGCTTATGACCCGGAGAAAAAACATATATGCCGATATTTCCTGGTTGCACACTATTGATGCGATAGAGGATCTTACTGAGAGGTTTGGGGCGGAAAGAGTCCTTTTCGGGATGGGGCTGAGATCGCATAATGGAGCAAGCATAGGTGCTCTGATGCGTGCTGATATAAGCGAGGGTGAGAGGGAACTGATTGGTCATGGAAATCTGGAGAGGCTCCTTGGAATCCAGAGCAGTGCTCCATTGTCCAAAAACAAGTCCATTGATTACGGAACTTTATGGCGAAAATTCTTAAAAAAGGAGCCTTTGGATGTTGATATAGTAGATGCACATACACATTTGGGAAGCAGGCAGACTATAGTGAAAGTACTTGAAAGTATGAACAAACTTGGTATTAATACATTATTGGGAATAGCAAAAAACGGCACTGGCTCAGACCCGGTTACCGGAAATAAGGAATTACTGGACAGTGTGGGTTCTGATACAGATCGAATATCCGGCTATTACGCATTTAATCCGCATTATTATGAAAAGTTGACCCCTATGCTTGATGAAATTTTTTCGAACCCGTTTTATATAGGCTTTAAGCTTCTTAACTCATACTGGGGTGTGCGGCTTGACGATCCAAGGTTCAATCCTATGTGGGAATATGCAGAAAAGCACTGTCTGCCTGTACTTATCCATACATGGAATGATGGGTATGACAATCCTTCATTCCTAACAAATATTGCACCAAAATATAAAAATGTGAAATTTCTCCTGGCACACTCAGGCGGGGATGATCAGGGGAGACTGGAAGCTGAGGATCTTGCCATGAAAAACCCCAATGTTTATCTGGAATTCTGCGGTAGTTTTACAGCATCCATTAGATGGGAAGACACAATCCAAAGAATCGGGAATGACAGAATAGTGTATGGCAGCGATACCCTGGGTCACAGTATGGTATGGGAATTGGGAAGGCTGCTTTCCCTAGAGCTGCCTGAAGTAACACTGGTACCCATACTTGGTGCAAATATGAGACGAATTCTGGCTGAACGCAGGTAGTTTCGGGTTATAGGGTGCTGAAATTTGACATAAATGTGCTTAATCGTATAATGAACATGAATATAAGCATATTACAGGAAGGAATTACCATGGAATGGATTAAAGAAACGTTTGGAACTAGAAAACCTATTTTAGCAATGTGCCATTTTAATGCACTTCCGGGAGACCCCGGCTATGATGCATACATCCGGATCCTGAAAAGACCGTACAATATATACCATATAAAGACAGATATGCACAGCTGTATGGAGCTACAAAGCACATAATGCATAGTTATTAACAGGAGGAGTTCATTATTAAAAGAATAATTTTTTTGTCGGATGTTGATGGGACATTGCTGAGAGGAGCATCCGGCATACATCAAAAAGTAATAAAAGCAGCCCATGAATATATTGAGGCAGGCGGGCTTTTGAGCCTGAGTACAGGTCGTTCACTAGTGTCCTCCCGCTGGGCGGCACAAAAACTTAAGGTCAATATACCTTGCATTTTGTATACAGGTTCAGTTATTTATGACTTTGATACTGAACAATGCATTTGGTCACGCTGCTTCGACAGCGATATAATACAGATTCTTGAGCAGCTTTATATTGAGTATCCAGAAATTAGCATACAGGTTTATACTTTGGACAATATCTTCATGCTGCGCTCCAATGGGCGTTTGCTAAGCAAAGGGATTAAAGAAGAGATCCCTGATAGAATATCTCAACTGGCTGATATACATGGTGATCCGCTAAAACTGTTGTTAAGCTGTGATGATGTTGAAACCCTGCATAAATGCAAGGAACATTTATTTTCATCCGATAAAGTGATATTTTCCTTTTCCAGCACACACTTTGCGGAGGTTGTAGCTGAAGGTGCAGGTAAAGACAATGCCATGAAGAGATTATCGGAAATGTATGATGTGCAGCTGAGCAGCTTTTTTTCTGCAGGTGACGGCATGACGGATCTACCCATGATGGAACTAAGCGGTTATTCCTTTGCTCCTGTTACTGCACCGAAGACATTGTTGGACAGCTGTGACATGATCATCCCCTCCTGTGAGGAAGGCGGTATGGAAATTGCTTTTAACTATGCGAGGAATAATATTAAGTCGGTCTGATAATTGGACTGTAACTGCAGTATGTCGAAATAAAGTGTTGACGTACTTAACTACCGATATTGTGAGGGAGGAAATGTAATGAATAATCAGTTAATGGCAGGGGTAAGCAGGGTAAATATCACTCCCGAAATTGGAGGATATCTGTATGGATACAACCCCAATACAATTAGTGATTCCATCAATGATGATCTGACTGCTACTGCAGTCGCCTTAGCGTATGGGAGCATACGTGTTATTATTGTTTCAACAACGGTTTGTCAAGTTAATACAGATTTATCAAATGCCATAAGAAAGCAGATCGGCGAGGAGACTTCCATTCCAGCAAGCAATGTTATTATATCTGTAACCCACACTCATTCTGGACCGAGGACTAACGGAACCAAGGGGTGGGGAGATATCGATACAGAATACTGCAATGCGATTTTTATTCCCCGGCTTATAGAAGTTGCAAAAGAAGCGATAAATAATCTGAAACCTGCCAAGCTGGGTATTGGAACAACTGAGAGTCTGGTGGGTATCAATAGAAGGCAATATGGTGCAGATGGCATTACACTGCTGGGGCAAAATCCATGGGGATATTTCGATAAAACCATGACTGTATTAAGCTTGAAAGGCAAGGATGATACAGCTATAGCCAATATTATTCATTATGGTGCACATTGCACGGCTGCAGGTAATAATACAGAAATATCACGGGACTGGGCAGGTGTAATGATAGACAGGCTGGAAAAGGAAACAGGAGCAGTCACAGCATTTTTGAATGGTGCTGAAGGTGATGTGGGACCGCGTCTGACCAACGGCGGCACAACTGGAAACATAAATTATGCTATGGAGCATGGTGCTGTTGCGGCGCAGGACGCCTTATGTGCATATAAGTCGATCAAGGAATACCACAACGTATCATTGGATTATGTGACAGACAAGATAAGCTTGCCATATGGACCTAGAATACCCCTTGCTGAGGCTGAAGAAAAAATTAAGAAGCTGACAAATACTACAGTAAACACCGGCGGACTGCAGTACTATTTTTTAAGTAATGTAATTGCATCCTACAAGGCCGGGGAAATTGAAAAGACACATATGGAATACCAACAGACAATAATCCGCTTGGGACAGGTAGTTATCATTCCCTTCCCATTTGAAATGTTTTCGGAAATGTCAATTCGGTTGCGGGAATACAGTCCTTATACCCACACACTTTGTTTAAGCAATACTAATGGTTCTATGGGATATTTACCATCTCAAGACCAGATCTGCCGCGGTGGTTATGAAATAGAAGTTTTTTTACACCAAAATGTACAGCCGCTGACCAATGATGCTGATAATCACATTATAAACGAAAATCTGAGAATACTGAAAGCTATGACTCACTCAGGATAGTTCAATATACTTCAGCTTTTCCGCTGTAGTTTTACAGTTTGAATAACAAAAGATGATCGAAGTTTAATAGCATATAGTATATGAATTCAGAAAAGGTGGCAGCAAATGGAGTTGTTCAAGTACCGCAACGAATCGAAAAACAAAAAAAACGTGTTAAAAACGATCTATGATTATAATAGAAGAGGCGATTTTGTTACAAGGAACATATTATCGGAAGAAACTGAATTGAGCTTTGCAACAATCATCAGATTTGTAACAGAACTGTTGGCTGACGAGATAATAGAGGAATTTGATGAGTTGGAATCAACGGGAGGCAGGAAGCCGATCTCATTAAGGATAAATCCAAATTATGCCTATGTCATCAGTGTAGATATAGGTACCTTCTCTGTAAAGATTGCTGTCGTAAAGATGAATGGTGAATTGATACAAAAGCAGATTTTTCCGGTGAAAGATAATTGTGTTCCAACTAAGGGTCTTAGTATTGATGAGCTGTGTGTTAAGTTGGAAGACATTATAGCCGAATATGGAGATGAACGCCTGTTAGGTATCGGAGTCGGTGTGAGCGGTATGGTAAACTGCAAGGAGGGCAGAATTATTTTTTGCCCCAATATTAGAGGATGGGACAATATACTCATTTGTTCTCTGCTGGAAGAAAAGTTTAATGTTCCTGTTTTTTTAGACACCAGCCCAAGATGTATGGCACTTGCAGAACAATGGTTTGGAATTGGTCAGAATGTCAATAACCAGATATTTGCATCTTTTGGTTATGGCAGCATTGGTTCCGGTATCATTATAGAATCCAAGCTCTTTCGAGGAAGCGGTGATTTTGCAGGTGAATTGGGTCATGTGCAGGTTGTAAGTGAGGGATTTCTTTGTACTTGTGGAAATCGCGGATGTATCGAGGGCTACGTCACTCTGCCTATGATTGTAATGGCAATACAGGATGCAGTTAATGAGAATATCGGATTTTCTCCTATCAAGCTTATGGTGGATAGTACAAATGATATTAATAAAGATATCATTGTCAAGGCCTTGGATGAGGGAGATAAAATTGCAGGAAACATTATTGCAGAAACAGGAAGATTTATGGGGGTTGCTCTTGCCGATATGGCTAATCTGTTTAACCCGGATTTGATTGTTTTAGGTGGAGGGGTTATTGAAAGCTTCCCTCAGCTTATCGATGAAGTGAAGCGAACGATCAAGAAAAGAAGCCTGGTTACAATTCAGCGTAATCTCATGATTGAAAAGTCTGCTCTAGGGCTGGATGCTTCTATTATAGGCGGAGCAATATTAGTGTTGCAGGAGTTTTTTTCATAAACATATCCCATCCAATGCTTTGCCGTCGCATGGATAGAAATCCATCTCAAGGATTCGCGATATGGT
>ENA-UOOM01001658-UOOM01001658.1-fermentation-metagenome-genome-assembly--contig:-NODE-1658-length-20540-cov-5.719551_pt1 | contig 20540 bp, 19 predicted proteins | sample MGYA00245781_ERZ724031 | MGnify/ENA primary metagenome ERZ724031 (study PRJEB28704, sample SAMN03018317) | fermentation metagenome | biome: anthropogenic terrestrial biome; feature: soil; material... | reverse complement strand
GATGACCTGATACATCAAGCCGGAATTAATGGTGATAATGAAGACAAAAAGGCACAGCAATATTAGCGGGTTTTTAATGCTGCCATGCGTCTTGTTTTTAAATGTTTTGTTCTGCTCATTCTCCTGCTCCAATGGCAGCATCCATATAAACACCATTCCGATTACAAGACAAAGCATGGAGAGACTAAGCCCGATAAAGGTTGACCTGTTCATGGCCACCACGTTGACTGCAATCATCAGCAGATTGGAATAAATCAGAACGTCGGCGCAGGATTTAATACGCCCGTTCTTGGGTGTGAAGACCCTGAGAATAAATCCCCATGCCGCCACCGCACAGCCGCTAAAGTATCCGCTGACAATCAGACCACCCAACCATAGAGAGGAGGGAGCAAAAAAGAAGGGGACGGTAGCGGCTAAGCATAAGCCCATGCCACCGAGCATCATGTTTTTCGCGCTCCCCCGGAATTTGACAAACAGGCTACAGGTAAAAAGCCCTGCAAAATGCGCGATAATAGCAGCCAGTATGTAACGGTCGGCGTCTGTTCCACGCAGATCCAGCAGGCTATACAGCACCTGTCCCTCAAACTGAAAGGACAGAATGTAGGCAAAGAGAAATGAAAATCCGGTAACAGAAAGCCTACGGGCATTTAAAGTCTTAAATCCGTTCATTTTATAACCTCCCGCTCATCGGAGGCTCCGCCTTTTTTAACCCATTCGTCTATATCAGCGGTTTTGAAACGCCAGAGCTTTCCCACCTTGGATGCAGGCATACCGCGCTGATCAATCCAACGCATGACCGTGTGGCGCTTCACGCCAAGATAGTCGCAAACTTCTTGCAGAGATATCCATCTGTCCTGACTTATGTTTTCTTCCATGGAAAACACCCACCTCAAATATACTACAAATCTATTATATCAGTAGAGGGCGATTATTTCATCTATATTTGTTGTTTTGTGTAGCATTGTGTTTTAATACACATTCTTGAACAGTGATGAAGAATTGAAGTAAATATGTGGTGCATTGTATCAATCAACTGTACCTTTTACAGAGTCGATACTGCAGATTGATACAATATATCTTTCTGCGGTATCGTTTTTTATACTCTGAAAATCCGAGCAGCTGCTCTTCTTGGCCAGAGGGGACATTGACTCTATGAAGCTCAATTTGAAAACTGTTGACCTCAGCCGGATTGCAGAGGAGATAAGCATCCAAAAATAATCAAGCAATTTCCGAGTCAGACTTCCGAGTCAGACGAAAAATGGTCAGGGCACTGGCCAGCATAAATACTGCCGCCAATATGAGCACCAGCTGTTTATTACCCATAGTAGTCCCGCCAAACTTAATCCGCATTCCTTCCGTCATGGTTATGAACTGCCGGCCCAAAGAAGCGCCGAGAAACCCTGCAAAACTGTTCAGTGTTGAGTAAAAGCCCAGCAGATTGGTTTGGTTTTCGTCAGGCATATTCACATAGGGCAGGTTGGAAAATACCAGATTTATGCCAGGAGATATGGCAAAGGCGTACAACATGAATATGAGATAAAGCAGTAAATTCTTTTCTGTAACAAATGCCAATCCTAAATAATGGACAATATATAAACTTATACACAGATATAAGGTGCGAAACCATGACGTGGTATCCACTTTTCTTCTCCAAATCGGCATAACCAGAATCATAACAGGGATGCTCAGCATGTTTACAGTGTTGAGAAATGAATAGGAAATATTCAGCTCTCGAAGCAGGTATACAGAATAATATGAACCCGGTATATTGGCTGTAAAACTCCACATACATGCCATAGCAACAGTAACAAGAAATTTCTTTTCCTTAAAGGGGCTCAGCATTACATCCCGTACCCTCATATTTCTTTTGCTAACAGGATATTCGCGTATACGAGCCAGGTATACGATATCAAATACAGCCAACACCAGGGCTGCCCCTCGCAATATCAACAAACCCGTCAGTTCATTTCCATTCTGCTTGAAGACATCAACCATTAGGCTGGCAAACAAAATAACTGTATAGACTATGATACTGTTTGTCAGCTGTATAAAGGAAAAATAGCGGGACCGCATTTCATTGGGAACGCTTTTTATATGCCAAACCTGGTAACCGGGTGCTGTCATGGCATTCAGTACATTTACCAGCAAGGTCGCAACCAGGATCAATGACAGCTTCATGGAATCATTGGGAGCAAGAATAGGAATTATACTGATTAGGACAATATTTATGAAATGAATCACAATTCGTCCAATGATCAATATTTTCTTTCTTTTTTCAAAGCGCTCTAACAACAAAGGCGAGAAAACCTGCAGCATATTGCCGAACATGCTGATCACGGTAATCAGACCAATATCGGAGTCATTTATATTCATTAAAAGAAGGAATCCGGTGAAAAAATTGCCGCCAATGAGGTTGTTGGCTACCACACTGTTATAGTTGGAAATCAGAATATTCCTGCGATTTTGGGAAAATTCCTGGCTCTTTCCAAACAGTTCCAAAATAGAAGTTTTAAATCCGGCAAATTTATCTCTGCCGGCAAACTTTATGCCCTTCAAACCCGCCATCTTCCATACCTCCATCAAATAAGCAAAACCAATTAATATAAAAAGAGATACCGAATTATCAGTTTAACATTGACAATAGTATCTCCTTGGAAGTCAGAGGTTTGCTTGTACGATTACATCTTATATTTAATTTGCAGAATATGCAACATCAATTATACGGTTTATTCCAGTGGAGTAGCCGGGTATTCATCAATGTTCCAAACATGGCTGCCTTTACCTATCTCTTTGGAATACTTTGTAATCTCGGCATCCGTAAGCATGAAAAACTCACCGCCGGTTTTTCGAGGTGTAGTGTCGTAATGATACCAGCCCTCACCCAGGTCTACCAAACTCCAGTAATGTCCTCCGCCTTTTTTCACGATGTCCATATTGCTTATTTCCACCTGGTTTAACAGAGCCTTTGCCGTTCCAAAATATACATAGCAATCCCCCCGCCTGTTGCGGAAACCATCGCTGGCTGCTTTGACCCAATCCGTATTGTTTTGATAGTTGCCATCGTAGTAGATATTCATTCTGACCCAGTTATATATTGCTCTGGCCTTTTCCCTCGGGGTCATTTCGGGCTTTATAATTTCTTCCAAAATCTGATCTGCAGCAGCTTCCACTTTTTCTTTTTCGATGAGTTCTGCAGGCTTCGGTTCAACCCTGATTTCTACTTCCTTTACAGTGGTGTTTCCAGCTTTGTCTGCAGCTGTATAGATAACAGTATACTTACCCTCTTGATGAAGCAGAACCTTGCTGCTGTCAATATCAAGCTTTACATTCTTGTCCATATTGTCTGATACCGTTACATATGACCTGTAGGAAGCCGTATTCCCTATATAGATAACCTGAAAAGGCTCTCCTTCTATAACAGGAGGTTCGGTATCCACTGGTGTTGGTTTCGGAGTGATTACCGGGGGACTCGTAGTACTTACCGGAGCCTTTGTACTGTTTACCGGCGGCTTTGTTGGATTCATTGGTTTTTGCATATTGCCTATCAAAGCAAGAACGCTCCCTATGCTGTCTTGAAAAACAACAACAGCTATAGCAATTATCGTTAATAGCAAGAAAACAAAAAATCTTTTTCTTGCCTTTCTTTTTGCTGCCTTTCTTCTTTCTGAACGCATGATAATTCCTTTCTATGATCGAATTTGGCTCACCGCTCACAAAATTACAGTATAAGCCCTCTTCTCACATTATACCTTCAAAACACGCAAAAAGTTTCATTTTCAGATGAATATCATAATATTGTAAGAATTTCTTAGCATCTTATACTCAGTCAAGGGCAATTTCCTTACCTTTCTCTGCAGATTCATAAATCTTTTCCATAAGCAGCGAACTCAGGATTACATCATCGATGTTTGACTGTATCTTTCTGCCTTCCTGTGCACATTTAATGAAGGCATCAATTTCGTCGTAGAACATATCAGCTGACTTATAAGTCGGGGTAGTTTCATATAATACGCCGTCTTTTGAGGACCAGATGGTGAAATTGCCACCGTAATTAAGCTTGATGCCAGCCTTGTCTCCCAAAAACTCAATGAAGGTAGCTGTTTCATTTATATTCTGCGCCCATGCACCGTTTAGGGAAATAGTAGGTCCTTCAGTGCGTACCAAAGCTGTAACAAAATCGTCAACATCACAAACACCGCTGTAATCCGGAGGACCTGCCCACATACCGGTATAGACATAGCTTTTCATATCCTTCGCCATTTCGCTGTATGTGGCACCGGATACTGTCTTCAAGCGGGGAGAACCTATGCAGTACATGATGAGATCCAGATAATGAACTCCCCAATCAATGAGGACGCCGCCGCCGGCTGTGGATTTTGTGGTAAATTGTCCCCCCAGACCCGGAATGGAACGGTAAGCACGGAAGGAACAATAAATATGGTAAACATTACCCAGTTCACCTGCCTCGATGAATTCCCTGACCTTGTTTACAGCAGTATTAAAGCGGTTTACCACGCCAATGTTCAAAATCCGATTGTTATCATCTGCTGCTTTTTTCATGGCAGAAGCTTCCTGATAATTCATGGCAGCAGGCTTTTCACATAATACATGCTTGCCTGCATTAAGGCATTCGATGGAAATTGGAGCATGCAGATAGTTGGGTACACATACAGAAACAATATCTACCTCTGGATCCGCAATGGCTTCCTTGTAATCCGTAACGGCAAACTCAGCGCCAAACTTTTCTTTGAATGCTTCCGCCCGCTCGGGGATAATGTCTACCGCATATTTGATTTCACTCAACGGGTTCTTGTAATAGGCAGGGCCGTGAGCACTATTGGCAATGGCACCATTACCGATTATTGCAACCTTGACTTTTTTCAATTCAAATCCCTCCAAGTATCTCTTTATTCTCTGGTATTGCAGCTAAACAACTGAACTGCTGAAAGACTTTTCAGCATCGCTGCTTACTTTATTATACCAGTCTTTTGCAATTTGTACATAAGCTTTCTGCATATACTCTTTTTTCCCGGTTTTTTCAATTCGGAGCATGAATTCAGGCTTATATCTTTTTTCTTGACATATACTGATGTCTCGGTTATAAATAATCTAAGAACATTTATATTACAAATTTTTCAGAGTTATTACAGCTTGAAAAAGTTAGGGGCTTTTGTTTATGAAACTGATTGACATTATCCGTTCTGAAAAACCAACTCTTTCACTTGAGGTTTTCCCACCTAAAAATAATGCCGCCTATGCAAGCATTGAAGCGGCTGTGGAGGAAATTGCATCTCTTTCACCAAGCTTTATGAGCGTTACCTATGGCGCCGGTGGAGGAACCAGCGACTATACGGTTTCCATAGCTGCTGGCGTACAAAAGCGTCACAAATTACCTGTTTTGGCTCATTTAACATGCATTAACTCAACCAGGGCGGGGGTGCGCAGACAGCTGGATCTCATGAGAGAGTCCGGAATTCAAAATGTAATGGCACTGCGGGGCGATTTGGAGCCGGGTAGAAAAGCAGATGAGAGCTGGGACTATCAATTTGCCAGTCAGCTTGTTAAAGAAGTCAAGGAATATGGCGGCTTCTGCATTGGCGGAGCCTGTTATCCGGAAGTACATCCTGAATCAAAAAATCAGCGGGAGGATATCTACTATCTGAAACAAAAAACAGATGCCGGCTGCGATTTTTTAACTACACAGATGTACTTTGATAATAATATATTCTATAATTTTCTGTATAAAATCAGAGACGCAGGTATTTCCATTCCCGTGATTCCGGGAATTATGCCGGTAACCAACGTAAAGCAAATACGGCGGATCAACACCTTGTCTGGTGCCATGATACCGCAGCGGCTTCGATATATTCTGGATCGATTTGGAGACAATCCTGCAACAATGAAGCAGGCGGGAATTGCCTATGCTGCAAATCAAATTGTAGACCTTTTTGCCAATGGTATTTCCTCCGTTCATGTCTATTCCATGAATAATCCTTCCGTAGCGCGAAGCATATTGAATAATCTTTCGGAGATTCTAAAGTGAATTAGGAGATTTATAATGAATGTTTTGGATTGTATAAAACAGGATATCTTTTTTCTTGACGGCGGGTCCGGATCATATTTACAGGCGCAAGGATGGTTAAAGCCGGGTGACCTTCCGGAAATGCTGAATTTAACTGAGCCTGAAGCCATTATTTCCATGCACCGTGCTTATTATGAAGCCGGAAGCCATGCCGTGTGTGCTAACACCTTCGGCGCCAATGCTTTGAAGTTTGATGGAAAAGATGGGCGGCCTTCTGTAAGCGACGTGGTTAATGCAGCAGTAAACTGTGCCAAGAAAGCCAGGGATTCCGCGAAAAAAGGGCAGGAGAACCGCTTTATTGCTTTGGATATGGGACCCTTGGGCAGACTTCTGTCCCCTATGGGAGATATGCCTTTTGATACAGCTGTGAATTTGTTTGCAGAAATTGTCCTGGCTGGCTCAGCTGCCGGTGCAGATTTTATATTGATTGAAACCATGAGCGACTCTTATGAGACAAAAGCAGCAGTGCTGGCTGCTAAGGAAAACTGCAGTTTACCTGTCTTTGTCAGCAATGTCTATGATAAAAACGAAAAGATGCTCAGCGGCACTTCACCGGAGGCAATGGTTGCTATGCTTGAAGGACTGGGTGCAGATGTTATCGGGCTTAACTGTTCACTTGGGCCTGACAAAATGCTGGAGATTCTACCGCGTTTCACCACCTGTGCTTCGGTTCCCATACTAGTGAAACCCAATGCTGGCCTGCCCCGTTCTGAGAATGGAAAGACAGTATATGATATTTCAGATAAAAAGTTTGCTCAGATTATGAAGAAAATAGCAGCACAAGGGGCTTCTGTTGTCGGGGGCTGTTGTGGAACTACTCCTGAATATATTGCAAAATTGGTAGAGACAGCCCAGGGAATCCTTGTTCATAGAATTGAAAAAAAGAAATTTTCCGTAGTCAGCTCTTATACTCATGCTATAACATTTGGAAATGCTCCGGTGCTGATCGGAGAGCGGATCAATCCAACTGGTAAAAAGCATTTTAAACAGGCTTTAAGAGATAAGGATACCAGCTATATTCTAAAAGAAGGAATTGCTCAACAGGAACAAGGCGTTCATATCCTGGATGTTAATGTAGGTTTGCCGGAAATAGACGAAGTAAATATGCTGGAAGTATGTGTAAAAGAGCTTCAAGGGATTTGCAATCTGCCTCTTCAGCTGGATACTTCCAATTATGAGGCCATGGAACGCGCTATGCGTATATACAATGGTAAGCCCATGGTAAATTCCGTAAACGGAAGCGCCGAAAGCATGGATGTTGTGTTTCCATTGATTAAAAAATACGGCGGACTTGCTGTCTGCCTGACTCTGGATGAAAATGGAATACCGGAAATTGCAGAAGAAAGATTTAAAATAGCCCAAAAAATTGCAGAACGTGCTGCAGACTATGGTATAGGAATCCACGATTTGATTTTTGATCCACTGACCCTGGCTGTCTCCTCCGACTTTCAGGCTGCGATTGTCACCTTGGATACCATTCCTTTGATTCGTGAAAGACTGGGAGCTTGCTGTTCCCTGGGTGTGTCAAATATATCTTTCGGTCTGCCAAAGCGGGATTTCGTCACAGCTGCCTTCTTTACCATGGCTCTGACAAAAGGGCTTGATGCAGCGATTATCAACCCCTTTTCAGTTGAACTGCAAAAAGCATATCACAGCTATATGACCTTGGCTGGACACGACCCCAATTGCCAGACTTATATCAACTTTGCCCAGAGTGTTGATACTGAAAAGCAGAAAGCTGTAAAATCAGAAGTTGTAAAATCGAGGGTTATGAAGCCTATCGCAGGTAGTATGTCAAAGGATACGGACAGTAAGCTTGGAAATGCTATCATCCGCGGATTGACTAAAGACGCAGCTGTCCTCGCCCGTGAAGCCCTGACAGAAATGGAACCTCTGATACTGATTAACGAGCATATTGTGCCTGCCCTTGACGTTGTCGGCAGGGAATTTGAAGAAAATACGGTATTCCTTCCTCAGCTGCTTTTGAGCGCAAGAGCTGCAAATGCTGCTTTTGAAGAAGTGAAACTTAAAATGCCTTCCACAGGTGAAGAAGGGCTTCCAATTGTGCTGGCAACAGTAAAAGGCGATATCCATGATATCGGCAAGAATATCGTTAAGGTATTGCTTGAAAATTATGGGTACAAAGTGATTGATCTGGGACGGGATGTTGACCCTGAGATCGTTTTAGAAGCAACTGTAAAGCATGATGCAAAGCTTGTTGGATTAAGTGCACTTATGACAACTACTGTCCCTGCTATGGCAGACACCATTAAACTTCTCAAGGAAAAACTCCCTAATGTACGAATTGTCGTAGGCGGTGCAGTTCTAACTCAGGAATATGCTGACATGATCGGAGCCGACCATTATGCAGACAATGCAATGGAAGGCGTACGCTATGCTGAGCAGGTTTATGGCTCAGACATTTAATACCTATGTGAATTATGGAACGGCCCAACCTCAACGCTTGCTCCAAGATTATTTAAAAAAGTTTTTATATCCGCTAAAGAAATATTTATATTTCTTGTTGTTTGCAATCGCCAAAAAGGTAAATACCAAAAGTCTATGACCTTTGGTATTAATGGCGTGCCCGAAGGGATTCGAACCCCCGACCTCTTGATTCGTAGTCAAGCACTCTATCCAGCTGAGCTACGAGCACATACTGTCTTAATAAAAGACTGTTTGAATATTTTAATCTATCGTTGAAATCATGTCAACCAAAGATTCATCGCTCGTATATGAGTATAGCACGCCTTTCTGAATTTTGCAATTCAAGAATTCTCGACGAAAACCTGCAAGGGTGTACTGGCAGGGAACAGCGGGTTCAATTATTCAAAGCTGTCTGCAGCCATGTCAATACAACTTTGGCAATATCCTTCAAAGAGACCGCTGCACTCTTCGCAAACGCAATCACCGCACTCAGGGCAGCTTTGAGAAATACCTTCCGTGCAGACATTCCCACAAATAGTGCAAAGAACTTGTGCCATGGAAATTCCACCTTTCTACTGAATTTTAGTTTATTTTACCAATTATCAGACAAAATATACCACTTTCCCGTGTTTATTTTCTGTTTATTGTCGTTTATCCTTTTGATGTTTACTATTTTGGTGAATCACTATATAATGATTATGCAGAAAGCAAACATTTTGAGGAGGTCATTATTACATGGAGGTTAAATCCTTTTCCAGGATTCCTTTCGGACAGCTGACTATTATAGCAATGGAAAATTGCCGTGAACTTGGCGAGAAGATTAATGAACACTTGGTGGAAAGGAGAAATACTGACTGGTCTGAACAGCATCAGCATTTTTATCTGGATGAAATTAAAGATTCCTATTTGGTACCTGTTAATAATATACGTTTTTCAAATGGCGAAGGAAAAGCAGTATTAAACGAAACCATCAGGGGAAAAGATATCTATATCATTTCTGATGTAGGAAACTACAGCTGTACTTATCAAATGTTTGGCCACACCACTCACATGGGGCCCGACGAGCATTTTCAAGATATTAAAAGAACAATTTCCGCAATTGGCGGTAAAGACAGAAGGACAACCATTATCATGCCTCTCCTATACGCTGGAAGGCAGCATAAACGACGAAGCCGTGAGTCATTGGATTGTGCCATGGCACTTCAAGAATTGGAGCGTCTGGATGTGGAAAATATTATCACCTTTGACGCTCATGATCCCAGGGTGCAGAATGCCGTCCCCTTGATTGACTTTCAAACCATTCATCCTACCTATGACATTATTAAAGCCATTTATTACAATGAAAACCATCTTATCAGTGATAAAGAAAACACCATTATAATCAGCCCCGATACCGGTGCTATGGATCGTGCCATTTATTACGGCAGCGTTCTTGGCATTGATGTAGGTATGTTCTACAAAAGAAGAGATTACACAAAAATTGTAAACGGTAAAAACCCAATTCTTCAGCACGAATACATGGGAAGCGATGTAGAAGGCAAGAACGTGATTATTGTTGATGATATGGCTGCGTCAGGTGAATCCATCATTGACATTGCCAAAGAACTGAAGCGCCGAAAAGCAGCCAATGTATATGCAGCTGTTACCTTTGGTCTTTTTACAGAAGGTGTAGAAGAGTTCAATAAATGCTATGAGCAGGGTTTAATCCAACGATTCTTTTCCACAAATCTCACCTATATACCGGATGTGGTTCGTAATGCAGAATGGTTTGTCGAGGTGGATCTGTCCAAATTAATTGCTACATTAATTGATCGCTTAAACCATGACGAGTCCATCAGTTCCCTTCTTACAGCTACAGAAAAGATAAAGGAATTACTGGAGAAATAACACAAAAAAATATAACTATTTGCAAAAAAACGACAGCTATGTTTAGTCGTTTTTTTGTTTGACAATGTAAAACTGCAGCAATATAATATAGACTAGTGTGATATAGCCTTTTTGGTACACATGCATTATTTTTTACACAAATACTTATGAATAGAAGGGATTATTTATGGACAAGTTAGACAAAATGCTCATGGGTCTAAATGGTCTTACCTGGCAGCATGGAGTTATGATTGCAATTGGCTTTATTTTAATTTATCTTGCTATCAAAAAGCAATACGAACCAATGCTGCTTCTGCCTATCGGTTTTGGCGCAATTATGACCAACATACCCTTTTCAGCAGCTATTGGTGAGCATGGATTCCTGACAGTGCTGTACAATGCTGGCATCGTAAACGAATTATTTCCTATCTTGATTTTTATTTCCATTGGCGCAATGATAGATTTTTCTCCCCTGCTGAAACAGCCCGTTACATTGTTTTTTGGTGCGGCTGCACAGTTTGGGATTTTTGCAGCCATGTTAATGGCAGCTGCTGCAAACATCATATGGCCCGGCATCTTTTCCCTGCATGAAGCAGCAGCAATAGGTATCATTGGTGCCGCCGATGGCCCTACTTCCATATATGTGGGAAACCTGTTTGCCCCCGAATACATGGGCGCCATTACAGTTGCAGCCTACTCCTACATGGCTTTGGTTCCGATGATTCAACCCCCTGTCATCAAAGCACTTACCACCAAAAAGGAACGCCAAATCCGGATGGATGTGGATTACGGAATAGAAATTTCCAAAACAGTTAAAATTTTATTCCCAATTGTCGTTACTATAATAGCAGGTATTTTGGCACCTATATCCGTGCCCCTCATTGGTTCTCTAATGTTCGGCAACTTAATTCGAGAATGCGGTGTACTGGAGCGGCTGTCTCAAACAGCTCAAAATGAGCTTGGCAACCTGGTTACCTTATTGCTGGGAATTACAATAGGTTCCACGATGATAGCGGAGAGATTTCTAACCTTGAATACCATGTTAATTCTTGGCATTGGCTTGCTGGCTTTTGTATTTGATACTGCCTTTGGTGTGTTGTTTGCCAAATTCGTCAATTTGTTCCTAAAGAACAAGGTCAACCCAATGATTGGCGGCTGCGGAATATCTGCATTTCCAATGTCTGCTCGCATTGTCCAGAAAATGGCACAAAAGGAGGATCCATCAAACTTCATATTGATGCCTGCCGTCGGAGCCAACGTTGCTGGACAAATTGGGTCTATTGTAGCCGGTTCAATCATTCTGGCACTTCTTGGATAGGAGGGAAGGTAAATGGATATTGTTTTAGGCGCTCTTGAAGTTATGGGAATTGGTGTATCAGGTGTTTTTCTGGTGCTAGCCATTTTCTTTATTCTTGTTAAACTTATGATTAGGCTGTTTCCAGAAGGCAGATCGGATAACAGCTGAAAGTCGCACCGGAAGTTCTACTTCAGCAGTTATGATAGTTTTGTGCAAACATATTATAAACTGCGTAATATAACAAAAGTAATTGATTAATAATTTAGGAGGATGAAGGACAATGTGGGCTGTAATTTCTTTGGTAATATCCGCTATCGGCATTGGCGTTGCTACCTATTATTACAAATGGGTTCAAGCACTGCCGGTGGCAGAAGGAAATCTCAATCAAATCGGAAGCTTGATTAGAAAAGGAGCTTTTACCTTTCTAAAGCGCGAGTACCGCATTTTGAGAACATTTATAGCAGTGGTATCTGTTATTATTTTAATAATTTTTCCATCACCCATATGGAAAGGTAATATTTCGGGCAACATAATTGCGACAGTTGCCTATATTTTTGGCGCTGTCTTTTCCGGGCTTGCCGGTTATGTAGGTATCAGCATCTCTACTCTTGCCAATATACGCTGTGCAACTGCAGCTAAAAAGGGTTTGGCTCCTGCCTATACTGTAGCTTTCCGAGGAGGCGCTGTTATGGGTATGGCTGTTGTCAGCGCTGCTCTTGCCGGTGCTGCATTGATTCAAATCATTACCGGAGATGCTGATATGCTTATGGCTTTCAGCTTGGGCGCCAGCACCTTGGCTCTTTTTGCAAAGGCCGGAGGAGGAATCTTTACCAAAACTGCTGACATTGCTGCTGACTTGACCGGCAAGGTAGAATTGGAGATTCCTGAAGATGATCCCCGCAACCCTGCTGTTATTGCAGATAATGTTGGCGACAATGTTGGCGACGTAGCCGGCATGGGAGCTGATCTGTTTGACTCTCAAATTGCTGCTTTTGCTGCCGCTTTGGTTATCGCTGCACCTCTGGGCGAAAAGAATGTTGATATTGTTTTCTGTTTTGGTGCTTTAGGTCTGCTGGCATCCATTTTCGGCGTTCTTCTGGCTCGAGTAGGCAACGATGGCAATCCCGGTAAAGCACTAAACAGCGGTACGATACTCACCTGTGTCATATATGCCGTATTCAGCTTTGCAGCATCCATGATTTTCGATTTCAATCTACGTATTTGGGGCGCTACCATGCTTGGTATGCTGGTTGGAGTCATAATTGGTTTTACAAGTGATTACTACACTGGTGACGATAAAAAACCAGTTACCAAGGTTGCAGAATCCTGCAAAAGCGGTCCTGCATTTACAATCCTTTCAGGTTTCTCATACGGTCTTGTGAGCATAATGCCTTCCATAGTCGGAATTGGTGCAGCTGCATTGGGTTCTTATATGTTGCTGCTTCCCCTGGAAGGTAATTACCCCATGTTCGGTATAGCTATTTCCGCAGTTGGTATGCTTTCCATTGTCGGTATGATTATTTCCAATGACGCCTTTGGTCCCATAGTAGACAATGCTCGTGGTCTGGCTGAAATGGGCAATCTGGGTGATGATGTACTGGATATTACAGATAAACTTGACGCTGCCGGCAACACCGCCAAGGCCATTACCAAGGGTTTTGCAATAGGAGCTGCCGGGCTTACTGTAATTGCACTTTTGGGTGCTTTCCAGGAAATCGTTTATTCCGTTACCGATGTAAGAATAAGCTTTGATGTTATGGATCCACTGATATTCTTCGGAATGCTGGTTGGTGCTGCAGTTCCTGCCGTATTCTCAGCCATGTTGATTATGGGTGTTAGCCGTAACTCCGAAGTTATGGTAAAGGAAATCCATAGACAGTTCGACACTATTGAAGGGCTGAAAGAAGGTAAACCCAGTGTTCTGCCGGAATATAACAAGTGCATTGATATAGCAACCGTTGGTGCCATTAAAGAACTGATCCCTGCCGGTCTTGCCGCTATTATTGTAACTTTGCTTGTCGGCTTTGTAGGCGGCACCAAGGCCATGGGCGGCTACCTGGCTGGTAATATAGTAAGCGGCTTGTGTCTGGCAATGCTTATGAGCAACGCCGGCGGTCTTTGGGACAATGCCAAGAAATATATTGAAGACGGCAATTTCGGCGGCAAGGGCAGTGATGCCCACAAGGCAGCTGTTATCGGTGACACAGTTGGCGACCCCTTCAAAGATACAGCTGGTCCCTCCATCAATACACAGATTACTGTAGTATCCCTGGTAGCATCGATTACCGCTACAATATTTGCAACCTTCTCATTATTTGGCTGATGAGCTTCAAAAAATTCATCACATGTAAATAGAAACAGTTATTAAATTGATAAAAGCACCCTGCTGGAGTAACTTCCAGCAAGGTGCTTTCTTCTCGCACAGATATTCCATAAATTTGTACTTAGCTGCTTCGAGATTTCTAGTGTTAAACAGACTCAACAAGGTCAAATATGGACTTTGCTATTAGAGCATGACCGGCCAAAGTCGGGTGAACACCGTCTTGAGCCCAGAAGCTTGAGGGTTTGGCTATAGAAGCCTGTGCAAATATCCCATCAAGAGGAACAAGATATGTTTGAAATTCCCGAGCAAGGTTACGGACTGCATTTATTTTCGGGTCAAGGTCTTCACGCCATTTTTTACGATCCGCAGGTACAGGAAGCACGAAAGGTTCGCAAAGTATGATTTTTGCATCCAGATTCTCACGAATCTGAGTAAGAATATTACGATAGCCTGCTTCAAATTTTTCAACAGAAGTTGGGTCATTGCTGTCATAACGCCTCCAGCAATCGTTAATACCTATTAAGATGGAAACCCATGCAGGTTTTAGTTTCAAACAATCTTTCTGCCAGCGCGCTTCCAAGTCTTTTACCCTGTTTCCACTGATACCCTTATTGATAAATTTTACATCAAGGTTCGGATAATATGCTGAAAACCATGATGCAAACATCATAGGATAGCCATTACCGAGACCAACCGGATCCTTTCTATCTCGTCCTGCATCAGTAACACTGTCGCCCTGGAACAAAAACGTGGAATTGTTTTGTATTTTCATTTGCATGCACTCCCTGAATATAATTTGTTATAGAATATCACCAGCTGAATTGCCTTTTTTGCTTACTGAGCAATTTGATAATAGCAGGCTCATCTACTACTGCCATTATCTCATCCTTTGTATCAGTGCACCGCCGTTATTTTTTAGCCATTCCTTTGCTTCCCTATAGTCCGGAAGAACCCGTTCTACTTCATCCCAAAATCTTGCTGAATGGTTTAACTCCCTGCGGTGACAAAGCTCATGAACAACCACATAATCGATTACTTCTGGAGGCGTTAGCATCAGCAGACAATTATAATTGAGGTTGCCTTTGCTAGAGCAACTTCCCCATCTTGACACTTGATTTCTTATCGTTATCTTGCCAACATTAACTCCAACAATTGGAGCATAATAAGCCACTCTTTCCGGAATTACCTTAAGTGCCTTATCTGCAAGCTGATTGATCTCATCCATTGTCAGCTTTTGTATGGTTTTTTCTTGCTGCTCCATCATCTTGATTTTATCCTTGGCGAGGATCATGTGTTCCTCCAGCCATGAAGATTTATCTTTAATGAACTTTTGAATATCACTATCAGGCATGCTGTATGGAGCCCTTACAAGCACTCGCAGATCCTTTGTGATTTCGAGGCTTATAGACTTTCTTTTGCTGCGAATTGTTTCGATCTTAGTTGAATTTTCTTTCATAGTCAACCCCTGTAAGTTCATTTCTATTATCTATAAATTAAATTAAAAGACTACCTTTATGCTGCTGGTTTTCTCAGGCTCAATTAATAGCTTTTCAGTTCAGACGATCTTTTTCATTAATCATTCTATCACATTACATTAATAAGACAATGTAAAGTAATATAATGAACTCAGCTAAAGCTCAACACAGATACATGCTATGCTGTGTGCTTTTACATCAGCTTTCACCAGGTTGCCTTCTATTACGATATCGTTCCCTGACAATTCCTTCTCATTTATGTCAACATACCATGCTTTGGCAACCGGAGACGCCAGTTTAAACACAGCTGTTGTATCAGTTCCCATAACTTCATAAACTCGAATTATCATTTGCTTGTTATTCTTGTCTTCTGGAACCTTTACAGTTGATACTGCAACACTGCCTTCTTTAATAGACAGGAAGCCCTGTTCCAGAGGAAGTTCACCTTCATGCTTCGTACCGGGTACATATCCAATCGGATGACTGTAATCAAAGGCCTTATTAATCAATGCTTTATTGTCATGGGAATCTATAAGTTCGACAGCAAACTGAAACTTTTGTATCCCATTTTCAGGATATGGATCCGGATCATATGAGCTTCGTATCAGAGTCAATGAAAGAGAATTATCAAAGCCTCGGAAACCATATTTAGTATTCGTTACAATCCTAAGTGAATTACCCTCACTGCTGTCCGGTAAAGCCAATACCCAGCTGTTTCCAGGTTGATCAATATTGAGAGCTTCCCTGACTATCGTGCCAAAGGGTATATCATATTTATATTGACTGCACTTGTCAGCAAGTGGCATATGAAAGTTTAACTGGGGTATGAAAACATTTTTTTCCGGGCGCTCCAGCCATTCACATTCCACATTATAATCCAGCTTGCAGCTGTTGTAATCGAGAGATATTTCCACTTCCAGCCTGGATTCTCTGAACTGAATGCTGTATGTCACCCATTGACGCAGCTGATCTTGATTCAATGAAGCTTCTTTTACCTTAACAAACTGATTTAAATCATATATATTCATATGTCTGCCAACAACCCATGAGGTCATGCCCTTTTCGGTATCCTCTTCAATCAGCCTGAAAATGCCGGCTGCCCTGTTCGTATCCACCAGTTCCCTGTTATCTGCTTTATCGACAAATGAAACAATTGATGCATCCTTGGAGTCCAAAACAACCTTTATATAATTATTTTCGAGAATATATTGATTATCAGGTTTTTCAATACGCGGTCCATCATAAAAAGTGACTTTCGCATCAGTTAGTGAACGTTCCTTAAGAAGATAAGTACTATAACCACAGGCTGGTACTCTCGCAACTATTAAAAGTTTAATATATTTATGCCCCCAGTAGGCTCTTTCCGGATGCTGTTGTGCTTTATCACTTATTACTTGATGAAGTATGGTATTTCCATTCATATCACTGATTTCAATGCGTTCCACATCCCCAGGCCAATCCCAGACGGTGATTTCAACCAACTCAGATCGATCATAGGAAGATGAGTTAAAGAAGTGGATAATTCTGTTTTTACCCCATCCTCTGTCTGTTTGCGGGATAGCAAAGTCAGTAACCAAGTAGCCTGCGCCTGCCCCTTCCGATGTCGTATATTTACAGTCTTCATCCGCTCCGGGCAACGCAGATGTATCAATTCTGGAAGCAATATTTCGCACAGCCTGAATATATCCCGTGTTAGCAGCTGCAAGTACCTGCTGGAACTGTCCCATGGCGTACTCCCTTGTATCAATAACACATGAGCCGGTTATAATATCGTGAAACTGATTAAAAAGTATCTTTCTCCAAGCTTCTTCATATGTTTTAGAAGGGTATTCACCGCTTACAAATAATGAATTCAAAGTGCTGCAGGTTTCCGCATCAAAAAGTTTGGCTTCACCGATTCGATTTGACTGCTTAATTCTGGTTTGAGTGGTGTAGCAGCCGGTGAAGACAGAATTCAACTCTTCATCCACAACAGGCAGCTTATCTCCTGTTTCCTCTTCCACAGCAGCAAAGAATTCTGCAAAAGTACCGAATTGAATCGCAGGGAAAGCAGGCCAGGTATTCATCTCAATTAGTTTTTCCAAGTCCCGACGTGTTGGGCCGCCGCCATGATCGCCGACTCCATATACTTTCAACATGGTTTTCATATTGTTCGCAGTACAAAATTCCGGAACAACCATTGCTATCTCGCTGTCAATAGCCGCGTTATACCACAAAGGCTCCCTGTAGGCAATTACAGAGCCCCCTGATGGCGATTTCCAACGATACAGATTATGACACTGGTATCCCCTGCAATGATAGTAATATTTTACACCAGCTTTTGACAAAACTTCGGGGACATTTCTACTGTGTCCAAAAGTATCAGGCTCAAAATCCAGTTGCAGAGAATCCGGGTCCAGATCCAGCAACTCAGAAAGATATCTTTTTGTATAAAGTATGTGACGGGCTAAGCTTTCACCATTGGGCATATTTTTATCAGCTTCTACCCAGGTTGATGCCGTGACTTCCCAGCGCTTTTCTTTAATGCGTTTCTTGATTTCCTCGAGCATATGCGGATCAAATTCCTCTACGATTTTATATACTGATGCCTGGGATTGTGAGAACTTAAAATCCGAGTATTCCTCCATCAGGTTAAGCATGGTGCGAAAGGTATCCAGGGTTACTGCCACTGTTTCGGCATAGCCCCACATCCAATTCATATCAATATGTGCGTGTGCAGTGCATAGTAATTTAAAACTCTTTGCAACAGGAGAAAGCTCCATAATCATATTTTCTGCCTGCAGCGCTGCCTGCTTTGATATAACGCCTTCTTCCCTGCATTTGCCACTTAGAAATAATACAGCATTATTGATTAAACTATCGTATTTACCATCGTTAATTTTAGAAAGCTTAACAGCATACCTTAACTCCGATAATATTCTGTCCGCCCAATATCCTGTATTAGAACGCAACTGCTCCAAAGTGTCATAAAAATTTTTCATCTTATTTTGAATCTCCTTTCTACTCACTGACCAATTTAATAATGGCAGGCTCATCTTCAATTATTTCACTGAAGCGCCCGATCTGGGGATTTTGAAAAAAATTGTCATTAGTGTCGTCATTTGCGGTGGAAACTTCTCCGACTATGGCATATTCGCTTTCTGCCCAGAAGGCATGACGGATTCCTTGGGTCAGAGTAACCCTTTCTCCAGCTTGTAATATAAGCAGGCGATTAACAGGCAAATCTCGAAATTCCCCGTTAACCTGTAACTTTACGCTAGCCTCTTCTGAGAAAAATTGAAGGGCAAGTGACCCTATGCGGCAAATAATGTCTTCCTTTTTCCTATCATGATAATGATCCGGCGTAACTTGATTCTGCTTCACATACATGATTTTCTCACAGTATTCCTGTTGTTCAGCAAGGTTAACGGAAGTCAGGCCAGTGCTGTCAAAATCCCCTAGACCAAAGTCAGTTACATCCCATTTGGGGATAGGCGGAAGAAACCACTGATGTTTTCTAAAGGCAGTACTTGCTTCTTGTATGGCGTTATTGATTTGAGAACGTTTCACAAAATCACTCCTTTGTACTTTCTTTGATAGTCAACTCTTGTAAGTTCATTTCTATTATCTATTTCTATTATCTATAAGTTAAATTAAAAGACTACCTTTATGCTGCTGGTTTTCTAAAGCTCAATAAACAGCCTTTCAGTTCAGATAACCTTTGTCACTTATCATTGTATCACATTATATTTACAGGACAAAGTAAAATAGTTTACACTTATACGATATTAGTTATGTTATTTGGTTATATTAATCTATGATGCTCATGATTTTAGCAGAATTCTATGTGAATTAGATAACTGCTATTGAATGCTCATAGTGTACAGGAGTTTATATGTGTAAATAATGTTCAGTAATGGGAGGTACAAATGTTTAACAAAGGTAAAGTTGCAGTTATTGGGTCAGGTTTTGTAGGTTCTACCAGCGCTTATACTATGATGATCGACGGTGTTGTTTCTGAAATAGTCATGGTGGATATAAACAAGAATAAGGCAGAAGGGGATGTGCTGGATATGAATCATGGCATGCCTTTTGTAAGCCCTGTTAAAATATCCGCAGGTGAATACTCCGATATACAAGGCAGTGACATTGTTATAATAACAGCCGGTGCAGCCCAGAAGGAAGGCGAGACACGGACTGATTTGCTGAAGAGAAACATTAAGGTGTTTGACGCCATAATTGACAGCATGCTGCCTTATTTGGAGGAGCATACCTTGGTTCTGGTTGTAACGAATCCAGTAGATATATTGACGTATTATACAATTAAAAAATCCGGTTTGCCTGCTCATAGAGTACTGGGCTCAGGAACAGTTTTGGATACCTCCAGACTAAAATTCCTGTTATCTGAACATACCGGTGTTGACTCAAGAAATGTCCATACCTATGTGCTTGGTGAACATGGTGATACCGAGGTACCGGTATTTAGTCTTACTTCAATAGCTGGTATGAGCGTAAACGCATTTTGTGAATCCTGCGGTAGATGTGAGAGTCATACAAATATGGAGCAAATAGCTGTAAAAGTAAGAAATGCTGCCTATGAGATAATAGAAAAGAAAGGGGCTACGTATTATGCTGTAGCTTTGGCAGTTGACAGAATAGTTGACAGTATATTGAGGAATGAAAACTCAATCTTAACTGTATCCAGCCTGGTCGAAAATAAATATGGAATATCCGATGTTTGCCTCAGCTTGCCAACTATAGTTAATAGAAGAGGCATAGAAAAACAGATTGTGGTTCCTTTGTCAAAAGAGGAAGAGGATGCATTACGCAGATCTGCAGAGAGCTTGAAAGAGCAGATTAGGGAAGTTATGTGAATATTTAAGGATGTCACACAGATGATGGAAGACTTAAAGTCCGCAGGGGTGGGCTTTGATGTAGTCAGCATACGAAACACATCTGATACAACAGCCTTTAACCAGGAATTCATAAAAAATATAGCGGAGCACCGCCACTGGACAAAGCAGAATCAGAAAGGTATGGTTCCTGCTTGAGGAATGGTTTTTATTTGGATGCATGGTTCTTACTTTGGTG
>ENA-UOOM01001656-UOOM01001656.1-fermentation-metagenome-genome-assembly--contig:-NODE-1656-length-20595-cov-7.672006_pt1 | contig 20595 bp, 19 predicted proteins | sample MGYA00245781_ERZ724031 | MGnify/ENA primary metagenome ERZ724031 (study PRJEB28704, sample SAMN03018317) | fermentation metagenome | biome: anthropogenic terrestrial biome; feature: soil; material... | reverse complement strand
GCTGGGAGAGCATCTGCCTTACAAGCAGAGGGTCACAGGTTCGAGCCCTGTAACTTCCATTCTTTTTTTGTCTAAAAATACATAAATTGTATGGATACAATGATGAAAATTGTACCCATACAAATCATATTCTTTCCTCGAAAGCGCTGGCGTTACAAGGGTGGATATGGTACTCTTTTATCACTAAATAGGAGGATGTGATGTATGATGAAAATGACAACAAAAGAATTATGTACACAAGGTTTATTGATTGCGCTGGTTACTGTCAGCACCATGGTATTTCAGATACCTGTTTCCGCAACCCAAGGCTACATACATCTTGGCGATAGCATGATATTGCTGATTGGTGTGTTTTTTGGCGCAAGGTATGGTATGGTTGCCGGCGGCGTAGGCTCTGCACTGGCAGATTTGTTAAGCGGATATGCCCACTGGGCACTCTTTACCTTGATTATCAAAGGGATTATGGGATATTTGATCGGGAAAGCTGCTTCTTTTTCCGGGCAAAACCAAAAGTTTTTCACCCTAAGGAACATGACTGCATCGGTATTGGGCATTTTATGGATGGTTTTTGGATATTTTATTGCCGGCGGCATACTGAAAAGCAGTTTTGCAGTGGCGGCGGTTTCCATACCGGAAAACATGATACAGGGTGTAGCGGGATGTATTATTTTTCTGGTGGTAGGGTTTGCCTTCCATAGAGCGAAGATTTATAAATTTGTTTTGTCGAAAGAATAGATATTTTCACTGCTATTATGATTGCGTTATATAGGTAGGAACACAATCTATTTTATGAAAGTGCCAAAATTCCCTTGGAAGGAATTGGAATACCGAAAGTGACATCTTGTGGTATTTTATGTTTACTTGTGTTCCAATATTTGTGTATCCGTTTGGATTGCTTGCCGTTGCAAAAGTTGCACGGCAAGCTTTTTTTGTGAGGTTTCCATAAAATTTTATGAAGGAGATCTTTTATTTGGGCAGGAAAAAGAAAACCCAGAAAAGAAGTATGATTTATTTGTATAAATCGGATGAAAATGTACTGATTTAAATACAATTTTCGTGAAAAAACTATCATTTGAAAATATAGTTGTACTTTTGTACAAATATATCATAAAATAGTAAGAGCGTGTTCTTGTGCATGGCCAAGAGTGAAAGCCTGCGGCTTTATTCGGATGGAGGGAAGGGTATTGAAATTTTTAACGATTTTTTTCATTGCGGTCAGTTTGGCCATGGATGCTTTTGCGGTTTCTATTTCTAACGGCGTGTGTATTCGGGGGTTTGGAAAAAAGGATGCCTTCAGGCAAGCTGCTTATTTCGGCGGTTTTCAGTTTTTGATGCCGGTCATCGGCTGGGTGTTGGGAAGCAGTGTAAAAGACCACATAGAAGCGGTGGATCATTGGATTGCGTTTTGCCTTCTGCTCTTGATTGGCGGAAATATGATTTTTCAAAGCCTAAAGGGCAACGATGATGAGGCGGGCGTCTGTTGCTTACTGACCCATAAAACACTGTTTTTGCAGGCGGTGGCAACCAGTATTGATGCCTTGGCCGTGGGGATCAGCTTTGCAATTTTGAATGTAAATATTATTCACGCAGGAATTATTATCGGGGTGGTTTCCTTTTTTATTTCCTGTATCGGTGCTTGCGCAGGGAAATATCTGGGGACAAAATTGCAATCAAAGGCTGAAATCATCGGGGGTGTGGTACTGATTTTAATCGGTACCAAAATCTTGATAGAACACACCATATTGGGGGTTGGCTGAAGGAAATGCTTGAACGATTACAAACCATCGACAGTATGATTTTAATGGGGCTGAGAAGCGCATTTTCCGCCCCATGGCTGGATAAACCTATGCTGTTCCTCACTGCCTTGGGAGATCATGGACTGCTTTGGACTGCGTTGACGATCCTCTTTTTTTTCATGGGGGGGAAAAACAACCGGTGGAGGGAAAGGGGTATGCTTCTGTTTCTTTCCCTCGGCATAAATGCGGTTTTTTGCAACGTGCTGTTGAAGCCCGTGGTGGGGCGTATGCGGCCCTATGATTTGCTGGAATACGAAATTTTCGTACAGCGCCTTTCGGATTCCTCCTTTCCCTCGGGGCACACCTCCGCTGCCTTTGCCGCAGCAACGGGGCTGTATTTTATGAACAAAAAATGGGGCATTGGCGCATATATTTTTGCGGTATGCATGGGCTTTAGCCGGCTGTATTTGGGGGTACACTTTCCTACGGATGTATTGGCCGGCGCTTTTTTGGGATGGCTTGCGGGAAAGCTTGCTATTTTTATTTATAAAAAGATGCACTTTGTCAAAAAAAAGTCGAGTGTTTTAAAATAAAGATTGCAAATATAAAAATTTTTATATAGAATGAAACAATAGGTTTTATTTTAGTATGCTCTTTTTCGCGTAGGGAAAAGAGGGGATATATAGGGAAGAAGGTTGAGTTATGGCAATACCGGTGATTCTGCAGTTGCTGACCATGGTGATTTTGATGGTGGTTGGTATTATTTTACAAAAAAAGAAATATCTCAATATGGCCAATGCAAAAGGGCTTTCCATTGTGCTGACCCGTGTTGCGGTGCCCTGCAACATGATTATTTTACTGCAAAGAGAATATTCTGTTGAAATTTTTGAGGGGTTTCTAAAAACTTGTGCAATGACTTTTTTGATGTGCTGTTTGGGTGCACTGCTTTTTTTTGCAGTGGGCAAGCTGATGAAAATGGACTTAAGGGGATTGGGGCTTTTTTCCGGCGCTGGTGTATACAGCAACGTTATTTTTATGGGGCAGCCCTTAATTATGGCAATGTACGGCGAGGAAGGGTTAATCTTCTGCGTGGGTGTTATGTTTACCTGCAATGTGTTTTTATTTACGATTTGTTCCTTCTTATTCAGCCTGGGCGGGGAAAATAAGAAGAGCTTTGGGAAAATGATGAAGGATGCATTTTTAAATTTGATCTGTTTATCTGCAATTATCGGTGTAGTTTGCTTTGTCAACTCCATTACATTGCCGGCACCTATTTACGATGCACTGCTGTTTTCCGCCAATACAACGGTATGCCTTTCTATGATTTATATTGGTACCCTGTTAGCGGCGGCCAATGTGGGGGAAATTTTTAAGGATAAGGTGGTTTATATTTTCAGCTTCCTGACGCTGCTGGTGATGCCCCTTGTTACAAAGCTGATTGCAGGCCTGTTTTTGGATGGAATGGCGTTGAATGTGCTGGTGGTTTTAATGGGAACACCGGCGGCGGCGGCACTGCCGTCTTTTGCGGAGCTATACGGCAATGATGAAAACAGGGCATCTGAATATGTTTTTGTTTCCACCATTTTATCGGTCATTACCCTGCCGCTGGTGGCAGAGTTTTTATGCACGGCTTAAAGGGTGGTCTTACATAGAAAGCGGCAGGCTTCGGCGGGATGTTTTTCGGAAGCACTTTGTGAAGTTTTTTGGCATATCCATGGGGAAAAAAGTGCAGCAATTGTTTTTGTATAGTTTGGCGCGGTGAGAGGGTTTCGCCGCGTTATTTTTTTTACAAAGGTACTGAATTTGATGTTATTTTGCAGTCCGCATACAATTTTTATGTTATTTTGACGAAATTTTTTGAAAAATTATGCATATGCATGGTCGAAAGGCTTGATTTTTCATGATGAAATCGTTTATACTAGTGCGTGGGACAGAATAAGACTAGCGTAAGATTTGGAATGCATTTAGGACTGCACTTTTTGATTTGCCAGGGACAGGGCTAACCGTGGCAGAGAAAAGAGGCGGTATCTTTGTCATTTTATTAACTATGACAGTATGCATAAAAAGTTTATCGATGGTCAGGTTTTGTTATTCCGATTTTATGATCGGGCAGAAATAATATCTTAAATTCATTTTAAGAAATACTTCAAAAGAGAATCAGGGGGATTTAATCATGGAAAACTTGATGTACTTAGCGCCTGTGCTTGGTGTGCTTGCGCTGGTGTTCGCCTTTGTTCTTGCGGGGAAAGTGGGCCGCGAGGAGGAAGGAACAGAACGTATGGCAGAGATTGCAGCTGCCATCAGAGACGGTGCAAATGCTTTCTTAAAGGCAGAATACCGTATCTTAGTTATTTTTGCTGTGGTATTGTTTGTATTAATTGGCTTTGGCGTAGACTGGATGACAGCGGGTTGCTTCGTATTTGGTGCAATTCTTTCTACCCTTGCCGGATACTTCGGTATGTCGGTTGCCACAAAAGCGAATGTTAGAACTGCAAATGCAGCCAGAGTCGGCGGCATGAACAGAGCCCTTTCTATCGCATTCAGCGGCGGTGCCGTTATGGGTATGTCCGTAGTGGGCCTTGGCCTTCTTGGTGTTGGTGCGATTTATGTGCTGACAAAAAATGTTAATATTTTATTTGGATTTGGCTTAGGTGCTTCCTCCATCGCCCTGTTTGGCCGTGTTGGCGGCGGTATCTATACAAAGGCTGCCGATGTTGGCGCCGACTTGGTAGGTAAGGTAGAAGCAGGCATTCCTGAGGATGACCCTCGTAACCCCGCTGTTATTGCTGATAACGTAGGGGATAACGTTGGTGACGTTGCGGGTATGGGCGCTGACCTTTTTGAATCCTATGTTGGTTCCATCATTTCTGCAATTACACTGGGTGTGATTTACTTCCAGATGGAAGGGGCAGCCTATCCCTTGGTTTTGGCGGCAGTGGGCATTTTAGCTTCCATCATCGGTACCTTCTTTGTAAAGGGCGATGAAAACTCCAATCCTCATAAGGCGCTGAAGGCAGGCTCCTATTCTTCTGCTATTTTGGTTGCCATTGCATCTTTAATATTAAGTTATTTATTCTTTGGCGATATGAAAGCCGGTATTGCAATTATTGCCGGTTTGGTTGTAGGCCTTTTGATCGGTATTATTACAGAGGTTTATACTTCCGGCGATTATAAATCCGTAAAGAAAATTGCAGATCAGTCTGAAACCGGCCCGGCTACAACAATTATCAGCGGCTTGGCTGTGGGCATGGAATCCACGGCAATCCCGATTGTTCTGATTTGTATCGGTATTTTTGTGGCATACGCAGTATCCGGCATTTACGGCATCGCTTTGGCGGCAGTGGGTATGCTTTCCACAACAGGGATTACTGTAGCCGTTGATGCTTACGGCCCCATTGCAGACAATGCCGGTGGTATTGCTGAAATGAGCGGTTTGGACGACTCCGTAAGAAACATTACAGACAAGTTGGACTCTGTTGGCAATACAACAGCGGCTATGGGTAAGGGCTTTGCTATCGGCTCTGCCGCTTTGACGGCATTGGCGCTGTTTGTATCCTACGCAGAATCCGTTGGCCTAACAGAAATCTCTATTCTTGAGCCAAGAGTTATTATCGGTATGTTTATTGGTGGTATGCTTCCTTTCCTTTTCTCTGCATTTACAATGCAGTCCGTTGGTAAGGCAGCGTTTGAAATGATTGAAGAGGTGAGACGTCAGTTCCGTACCATTCCCGGTATCATGGAAGGGACAGAAAAGCCCGATTATAAGAAGTGCGTTGAAATTTCTACCACAGCGGCTTTGAAGGAAATGCTGGTTCCCGGTATCATGGCCGTTGCCGCACCTTTGGTTGTAGGTATCCTTTTAGGCACCTCCGCATTGGGCGGTTTGCTGGCAGGGTCTTTGGTTACAGGTGTATTGATGGCAATCTTTATGTCCAATGCCGGCGGCGCATGGGATAATGCAAAGAAATACATCGAAGAAGGCAATCATGGCGGCAAGGGTAGCGAAGCCCACAAGGCGGCAGTTGTTGGCGATACCGTTGGCGATCCTTTTAAGGATACCTCCGGCCCTTCCATCAATATTTTAATCAAATTGATGACAATTGTATCTTTGGTATTTGCACCTTTGTTCATGACTATCGGCAGTATTCTGTAATGATCAAGCATAGTAAGGCGGGCGAATGCCCGCCTTTTTTGCGTAGAAAAACAGCAAAAATAACCTCTGTTCCATCGTAAAAAGCTGTGGTATAATCGGCTGTAAAAGGAGTTGAGAATATGGGGGATTTTTCTGGTTTTTCTGCGGAAACCATAGATTTTTTGTGGGAGCTTCGGATGAACAACAGTAAGGAATGGATGGAGCAAAACAGAGGGCGGTATAAGGCGGCACTGAAGGAGCCCTTTGATTTGTTTGCGTCAAAGCTGGCCCAAGGATTTAAAGAGAAAACAGAAGAAAACGTGGATTGGTCCGTATCCAGAATCAACCGGGATACTCGGTATGCTAAGGACAAAAGCCCTTACCGTGCCTGCCGTTGGGTGGTTTTAAAGGAGCCCCTTGTGGTGGGAACGGCATGGAAAATGCGCCCTGCCTTTTATTTTGAACTATCTCCCGAGGGCTATACCCATGGCATGGGCATATATGAGGCCACGCCGGACTATTTGCGGGCATACAGAGAAAAAATAAAAAGCAGCCTTAGGGTTTTTGCGGAAAGCATCGCAAAGATTGCGGAAAAAAAGGAATTTACACTGATGGGTGAGGACTATAAACGGGTGGATCCTGCGGGACTTCCGGCGGCGGTGCGTCCGTGGTATGTGAAAAAGAATTTTTATGTTGCTCAAAGCAAGGGCTTAGAAGAAATGATATTTACTGGAGAGCTGCCCAAAAGAATTGTAGAAGAATGGGAAAGCCTGCTGCCTTTATACCGTTTTTTAAAAAACATAAAGCAAGCATAAAAAAAGGCTCCCCGCCCAGTAAAACTGCGGGCTAAGGAGCCTTTTTTTATTGTCCGAAAGTCTTTGCCAAGGTTTCGACGGCGTTCGTTTGAATGAGCACCTCGCCGTGCTCAAGAAGGTAATATTTCGATAAAGCAGTGGAAACGTGTTTTTGACCATATTCCTCTAAAATAAGCTCAATGTACTCTTGGTTTTCATCGGCGGTATATGTATCCGCTTGCAGAACGAGGAAAAATCTTTCGTTGCTTTTAAACAATGCGCTTTCTCCCCGATAGCTGTCGTTTAAACGGAGGCTGGCATCAATGGAATCATCCAGTGTGGGGAAGGAAAAAATCAGGAGCTCTCCGTTATCCTCTTCTTTTGCATCCTCCACGTCCAAGGGCTTCTTTTTCCATTTGCGGGCTTCCTTGTTTTTAAAAAGCAATTCCATGGGATTGTCACTTTTATTTTTTTGATCAATTTTTGTTACGATGATCATAATACCGTCAATCCCCACAGGAACGGCCTCAACCATAAGGGGTGTGCTCTCGTTAATAAAATCATATTCATCCAAGGCTTGCTCCATGATATCATGAAAAAGCTTCTGTGTTTTTTCCGAAGGATTGATGAGATCCTCCAGCTTTAGGTCCCGATCAACCAAGTCCGATCTGGTTAATGTAAGTTTTAATTGATTATCGCTAACACGTTCTATTTTCATAAAAATCACTTCCTTATCTATTTGTAGTCGATAAATGGTCGTGTTTGATTTCCACTATACTTTTTACTTGAAATATAGTATAGTATAATGAATTAGAGAGAAGATGTAAAGAGGGTAATACCGCCATATTTTATTAATTTTAGCAAAGAAGGGGTGACAGCTGTAATGAAAAAACGGCTTTTTCCAATTATATTGACGATTCTTGTTTGGGCGGGTATGTATTATTATTACTTACCGCCGTTAAATATTCATTCCCGGGACAGCTGGGTTTTCATTTTGACTGTCCTTGTCGTAGGGATTGTGATTAATTTTTGGACGATTTTTCGTGCGGTTTTCTTAGATAGAAGCAGCCCGGAGCGGGCAATGAATAAAAAAATTATGAAAAAGCTTTTGATTGTTCCCTTGGCATTGGCGGTTTTTTATGCAGGGGGTACGCTGTTATCCTCCCCTATTTTGCGGGCCTCTGCCTATCACAAGCTTTTGGACGTGGAACAGGGAGATTTTACCACCGATATTCAAGAGGTGGACTATAACAAAATCCCCATTTTAGACAGTGCCTCTGCGGCGAAGCTTGCGGAACGAGAAATGGGCAGTATGGTGGATATGGTTTCTCAGTATGAGGTCAGCTCCTATTTTAATCAGATCAACTACCAAGGTAAGCCCGTGCGGGTGACGCCCCTGCGTTACGGCGATCTCATCAAATGGATTACTAACCGGAATACGGGAATTCCGGCGTATATTCAGATTGATATGACAACACAAAATGTAGATTTGACAAAGCTGGAGCAGGGAATCAAATTTTCCCCCTTTGAGCATTTCGGGCGGAATCTTTACCGCTATGTAAGGTTCCGTTATCCCAACGCCATGATCCGCAGTACGAATTTTGAAATTGACGAAAATGCTGTGCCTTATTGGATTTGCGCCGTGGAAACCAAAACCATCGGTCTGTTTGGCGGAACGGATATTAAGGGCGCCATTGTGGTGAATGCCATTACGGGTGAGCACGTGTATTATGATATTTCGGAAGTACCCCGTTGGATTGACAAGGTTTACGATGCCAACCTTTTGATTGAGCAATATGATTATTACGGCACATTGAAAAAGGGGTATATCAATAGTGTTTTCGGCCAAAGAGAGTGCTTGAAAAGCACAGAGGGCTACAACTATATTGCCTTGGAGGATGACGTTTGGGTATACACCGGTGTCACCTCTATCGGCGGGGATGAATCTAATGTGGGTTTTGTGCTGATGAATTCCAGAACAAAGGAAACCAAGTATTATCAAATTTCCGGCGCAAAGGAAGTATCGGCCATGTCCTCGGCGGAAGGGCAGGTACAGCACCTAGGCTATAATGCCACCTTCCCCATTTTGTTGAATATTGCCAAGGAGCCCACCTACTTCCTTTCCTTGAAGGACGAAGCAGGGCTGGTAAAGAAATATGCCATGGTAAACATTCAGAAATACCAAATTGTAGCCATTGGTGATACGGTGGCAGAGTGTGAAAGGGTATACCGCAGCCTGATGGCAGGCAATGGAATCAGCACTGTGGATACGGACAATGCTCTAACCGTCAGCGGCACCATCGCCATGATGAAGGACGTGGTTGCCGATGGAAATACCTACTACTATCTGATGCTGGAGGGCAATGACGAGCTTTTCGAGGTGGAAGCAAAGAAGTATCTGGGTATTTTGAAAAAACAGGTTGGTGATACTGTTTCTTTAGAATATGTGACAGATTCCACGGGTGTGAATGCTGTGATTGGTATAAAATAAAGAAGTTTGCAAACAGCCACCGCCGTAATGGTGGCTGTTTTTACTGTATTTATTATATTTTTCTGAAAAAGAACCAGTTATGTTGACACTTCACAGGGAAGAATGTAAAATATTAAGGTATAATGAGATTCTTGTGAGTAGAAGCGGGAATTTCCAATCCAGCGGAGGTAAACTATGAGCAGTGATAAAAACAGCACGACAAACCCCGGCACCCGAGGTGGGAATAATAACGAATACCGTGAAGACTTATATAACGATTTACCAAAAGAAGTGGTGGATATTTTAATGCAGACCCATCCTTTGATGAGCAAGGGCGACGCCACAGAGGTGGGCCGTTCCAGAAGACACCCTTCCAGAGACGATATTGAAGAGGTGCGTGAGGCAAGGATGCAGCAGGTGGGCAGTGAGATCAATGAAATCAGAAGAGCACCTCAGCAGGAGGGGGAGCCTACCAGATATGTCTCCAGACGGGCAAGAAACAATTTTGATGCGGACGCAGAGGATACGAATAAAACAGCAGCCGGTGGGCATAAAATGGAAAAGGACGAGTATGACGATGGAATACAATATGTAAGCGTGGTGCCCTCCCGCAAGAAATCTAGAATTACGGAGGAGGCGGCGCAGCAAACCCTTTCGCCGTTAAAGCGCAGACGCGGAAAAAAAGAGGAAAATGCCTTTGAAGAATTTGAGGCAAAGGGCCGCTATGAAGCCATGGATTTTGAAGAAAAGGCAAAGCAGGAAAATCTGGACAGCCTTTATGACGACTATGACGACGAGGAGGAATATCCCCGGGGGATCAGCAAGCTGGGGATTATTTTAGGCGTCATTGGTCTGATTTTGATTGTTTTTTTAATCTTTAAATGTGTCAGCCTGGGAAGCAAGCTGGAGGAAGCCCAAAAGCAGGTGACTGCCAATGAAGAGTTAAACACCAAGTATGAAAAAATTCAGCTGGAGAAAATGCAGTTGGAGGAAGAGCTGGCAAGCCTGCAGGGTACGGAGGGCGGAGAAACACTGGCCGACAGCGATGCAGAGGATGCTTCTCAGGGGGCTAGCCAAGAAGGGTCGGACAGTTCCAATACTGCCACCTCCGAAACAAGTGCCACAGAGTATGTTGTGCAGGAGGGGGATAACGCTTGGAGCATTGCCCAGAAGGTATTAGGCAATGGTGCGGAGTATAAGAAGATTTTGGATGCCAATAACATGAAGGAAACCGATACCATGAGTGTTGGAACAAAGCTGAAAATACCCAGAGGATAGAAGGTAGGAGAATAGAAATGGAGAACGATCTGCAGAAAAAAACCTTGGCGGAATTGAGAGAAATGGCGAGGGGGATGGACTTGAAGTCCATTTCCTCTCTGAAAAAAAATGAGTTGATCGAAAAAATATCTGAAAAGCAGTCTGCATCCACCGCCGGTGCGACCGGTGCGACCGATGCGACCGGTGCGACCGGTTCATCCGGTGCCGCCGTGAAGCGTGTGACTGCTTATGGTTTTTCTCTGCAAGGAAATCAGCCGACGGAAAGCAAGGAAGAGGAGCCCGGCCGGAAAGAAAAATCCGCCCATCGGGATGAAAAATCTGTGGTGATGGAAAACAGTGTGCCGGGAGAAGGCATTCTGGAGGTTATGGCTGATGGGTTCGGTTTTCTGCGGGCCCAGAATTTTCTGCCCGGCGCAGGGGATATTTATGTTTCCCCCTCTCAAATCAGAAGATTTAATTTGAAAACGGGAGATGCGGTCAAGGGAAATATTCGTACCGCAAGGGAGGGCGAAAAATACGGCGCCCTTTTATTTGTAAAATCCGTCAACGGGGATTACCCCGATCAGGCGGCAAAGCGCCCCAATTTTGAAGATTTAACGCCTATTTATCCCGAAGAAAAGCTGCGTTTTGAAGTAAATCGGGAAGAGCTTTCCGGCAGAATCATTGATCTTTGCGCCCCTATTGGCAAGGGACAGCGGGGTATGATTGTAGCGCCCCCCAAGGTGGGAAAAACCGTTCTTTTGACGCAGATGGCCAATGCCCTTACCAAAAATCATAAGGAGGTATACTTGATTGTCCTTTTGATTGATGAGCGTCCCGAGGAAGTGACGGATATTCAGCGTTCCATAGAAGGAGAAAATGTTGAAATTGTATATTCCACCTTTGATGAACAGCCGGAGCACCACAAGCGGGTAACGGAAATGGTTTTGGAGCGGGCAAAGCGCTTGGTGGAGCAGGGGAAGGACTTGGTCATTCTTCTTGACAGCTTAACAAGGCTTGCAAGAGCCTATAATCTGACCATTCCTCCCAGCGGCAGAACCCTGTCCGGCGGCTTGGACCCGGCGGCGTTGTATATGCCCAAGCGGTTTTTCGGCGCTGCCAGAAATATTGAAAACGGCGGCAGCCTGACCATTTTGGCGACAGCCTTAGTGGATACCGGCAGCAAAATGGACGAGGTTGTGTTTGAAGAGTTTAAAGGCACCGGCAATATGGAGCTGGTGCTGGATAAGAGGCTTTCTGAGCGCCGTATTTTCCCGGCCATAGATATTATAAAATCTGGCACAAGAAGGGAAGAAAAGCTGCTGACAGAGCAGGAGCTGGAATGCAACTTTACCCTAAGAAGAATGGCCTCCACAATGAGCCAAATGGAAATGGTGGAGGGTGTCTGCGAATTGATGCGCAAAACCAAAAATAACACGGAATTTATGGAACGGCTTCCCATATGGGAAAAGACATTAGGCTTGTTCGATAAGTAATTTTTTTTAAGATTTTTTCTTGCAAAGAAAAAGAACTTATGGTACACTACTGTTGTTGTCTATAAATAATATACATTATTGATCAACAATCTAAAAAATGAGGTGAAAGAAATGAGAGAAGGAATACATCCCCAGTATAATCAGGTGAAAGTAAGATGTAACTGCGGTAACGAGTTTGTAACAGGCTCCACAAAGGATGAAATTAAGGTTGAAGTTTGCTCTAAGTGTCATCCGTTCTACACAGGCAGCCAGAAATTACTTTTGGAAGCCGGCGGCAGAGTGGAAAAATTCAACAAAAAATATGGCAGAAAGTAATTTCTGCAAAACAGAAAGAGAGTTCTTTTCTTCTGAATTTTATTTTGAACGAGAAATGTGCAGAGAGTATATCCCTGCACTTTTTTATTATATTTTTTCAAGAGCAATGAAATTCATTTTCTGTTTCCCTGCTTTTATGGTATAATATGATACTGCAGTACAAACTACAAAGGAAACGAGTTGATACGATGTCAAATCACAATATAGAAGAACGTGTACGCCCCACAAGCATCGGCGGACAAGCCATCATTGAGGGCGTCATGATGCGGGGAAAAAAGATTTATGCCATGGCGGTGCGAAACCCCGCCGGGGAAATTACCGTTGAAAAGGACGATTGGAGCGGCATTGCCAGTAAGGGCATCTTTAAATTCCCCATTTTTCGGGGCATGGCGGCTTTTTTGGACTCTTTGATTACGGGAACGAAAATATTGATGCACTCCGCAGAAATTGCCGGGGAGGATTGGGCGGAGGAGGAGCTGTCTCCCTTTGAGAAGTTCCTTCAAGATAAATTGGGGGATAAAATCAACGATGTTTTAATATATTTTAGCGTCGGTGTGTCTGTGATACTGGGGATGGGGCTGTTTTTTGTTCTTCCCGTATGGCTGGGCAGTTTTTTTAAAACCCTCATTCCCGTTTGGGGCTTAGGCGTCATTGAGGGGCTTTTGCGCATTGCCATTTTTTTGCTGTATTTATTTTTGATCTCCCGCATGAAGGAGATTAAAAGGGTGTTTCAATACCACGGCGCCGAACATAAGACCATCAACTGCTATGAAAGCGGCAAAGACTTGACGGTAGAGAATGTGATTCCCTGCACACGCTTACATAAGCGCTGCGGAACCAGCTTTTTACTGTTTGTCATGATTATCAGTATGGTTGTATTCTTTTTTGTGCGCACGGATACGGTGGTACTGCGCTTGGTTACAAGAATTCTTTTAGTGCCCTTTATTGCAGGAATTTCTTATGAAGTGATTCGCTGGGCAGGCAGATCGGACAGTAAGCTGGTGGGTGCCATCAGCTACCCCGGCTTATGCCTGCAAAAAATAACCACCGCCGAGCCCGATGCCTCCCAGATTGAAACTGCCATCGCGGCCATGAAGGGAGTTCTGGAAGATGAGGGAGAATGAAACCATAGGCTCTGCCCTTTCGGAAGGAAAACGGCGTTTGAGGGCGGCGGGGAAAGAAAATTATGCCTTAGAGGCGGCCCTTTTACTCATGGAGCTATGCAAGCTTAGCCGTATTGCCCTTTTTACCCAAGAGGGAATACCTCTTTCTGCGGAGCAAATCAAGCAGTACGATGGATATTTGCGCCAAAGAGAGGAAAACCGCCCCTTGCAGTATATTCTGGGGCAATGCGAATTTATGGGGCTGCCGTTTTTTGTGGGCGAGGGAGTTTTAATCCCCCGGGCAGACACAGAGCTTTTGGTGGAAGCGGTTTTGGAAATTGCTGAAAAAGCAGGCCTTCATCGTGTTTTGGATTTGGGTACGGGAAGCGGATGTATTCCCATTTGTCTTACCCGGTATGGAAAAATGCAGTGCACTGGGGTGGACATCAGCCCCAAGGCCTTGGCCTTTGCCAAAAGGAACGGGGCACAAAACCAAGGAGAGGTGCGGTGGCTTCAGGGGGATTTTTTTTCCCCCTTACCCCAAGCGGAAAAGGGAAGCTTTGATGCCATTGTTTCCAATCCCCCTTATATTGCAAGAAAAGAGCTTGCCGGGCTGATGCCGGAGGTACGGGAATATGAGCCCCGGAATGCTTTGGACGGCGGAGACGACGGCTTGCTGTTTTATCGTCATATTGTGGAGAAAAGCCCTGAGTGGTTGAAAAAGGGCGGTTGGCTATTTTTTGAAATTGGCTATGACCAGGGGGAGGCTTTGCTTCGTATAATGCAGGAGGGCGGTTTTTCCCAATGTGCCATCAGGAAGGATTTGGCGGGCTTAGACAGAGTTGTTTTTGGAAGGTTAGGAGAAATGATAAATGAGGTGTGACCATGTTTGATCGATTGGCTGAGATAGAAAGTAAATATAATGACCTGGCGGATCAGGTGAACGATCCGGATGTGATTGCCAACCAATCGGAATGGCGAAAGCTGATGAAGGAATACAGCGACTTGACACCTGTGGTTACGGCATATCAAGAGTATCGATCAGTCAAAGGGGCGGTTGAGGAAAATCTGGAGCTGTTAAATGACAAGCTGGACGACGAGTTTCGTGAGCTGGTGAAGGAAGAGTTCGCACAAAACAAAGAACGGCTGGAGGAATTGAAACGGGAGATTACCATTTTGCTTCTGCCCAAGGACCCCAATGATGATAAAAACGTTATTGTTGAAATCAGAGGCGGGGCAGGAGGCGACGAGGCCGCATTGTTTGCTGGGGATTTATTTCGTATGTATGCCCGCTATGCCGAGGACAGACGATGGAAAATTGAGCTGATGAATGCAAGCGAAAATGATTTGGGAGGGTTTAAAGAGGTTTCCTTTATGATCACAGGAAAGGGCGCCTATTCCCGCATGAAATATGAAAGCGGCGTGCACCGGGTACAGCGTATCCCCACCACGGAAAGCGGCGGGCGGATTCACACCTCTACGGTGACAGTGGCGGTGATGCCGGAAGCGGCGGAGGTGGATGTGCATATTGACATGAATGATGTGCGGGTGGATGTGTTCCGTGCTTCGGGCAACGGCGGCCAGTGTGTCAACACAACGGATTCGGCGGTGCGCATGACCCATTTGCCCACGGGCATTGTGGTTTCCTGTCAGAATGAAAAATCTCAGCTAAAAAATAAGGAACAGGCATTAAAGGTTTTGTATGCAAGGGTCTATGAACGGGAGCGGCAAGCCCATGATGCGGCAATTTCTGCCGACCGTCGTTCTCAGGTGGGCACGGGAGACAGAAGCGAACGCATCCGTACCTATAATTTCCCCCAGGGACGGGTGACAGACCATAGAATCGGCTTGACCCTTTATAAAATTGACAGTATATTAAACGGAGATATTGATGAAATTATGGATGCCTTGATTACCACCGACCGCATGGAAAAAATGCAGGCAGGCGGTATCGAGGAATAAAAAAAGAGGTGGTTGCATGAAGGAGCTTTGGCAGCTTTTTAGCGTTTTTTGCAGAATTGGCGCATTTACCTTTGGCGGGGGCTATGCCATGCTGCCGCTGCTGCAAAAGGAAGTGGCGGAGAAAAGAGATTGGGCCACGGAGGACGAAATTCTTGATTACTTTGCCATCGGCCAATGTACCCCGGGCATTATTTTTGTAAATACAGCCACCTTTGTCGGGTACAAAAGGAAGGGTGTTTGGGGCGCAATTTTTGCCACGGCAGGGAGTGTTTTCCCTTCGTTAATCATTATTATGATCATTGCGGCGGTGTTAAATAATTTTGCCCAGCTACCGGTTGTGCAGCACGCCTTCGGCGCCATTCGTGTGGTTGTGGGCGTACTGATTTTGAATGCTGTTTGGGGTATGTGGAGAAAATCTGTAGTGAATAAAATTTGCGGCGTTGTGGCAGTGGCGGCGTTTCTTCTTTCGGCCGTTCTGGCGGTATCCCCCATTTGGATTGTGCTGGGGGCAGGCGTTCTGGGTCTGCTTTCTCCCATGATTAAGGGGGGGAGGGCAAGATGAGCAGCTGGCTGATACTTTTTTATGAATTTTTCAAAATCGGGCTGTTTTCCATTGGCGGCGGCTTAGCCACCCTGCCCTTTTTGTATAAGCTTGCGGATAAATACGAATGGTTTCAAAGCGGAATGATTGCCGATATGATTGCCGTTTCCGAATCTACCCCGGGGCCCTTGGGCGTAAATATGGCAACCTATACCGGCTTTCAGTTTGGCGGGGTTTTGGGCAGTATTGTGGCTACGGTGGGGCTTGTATTCCCTTCCGTTGTCATCATTATTCTTATTTCCCGGTTTTTAGAGAAGTTTCGGAGCAATAGCCACGTGGAGGATGTTTTTTATTTACTCAGGCCGGCGGTAACAGGCTTAATCGGCGGCGCAGGCTTCAGCGTTCTGCTTATGGCATTATTCCACGTAAGTACACTTTCGGATATTTCTATGGGGAATTTTCTGGAGCAGATAGGAATCAAGGAGTGCATTTTGTTTGTGCTCATGCTATTTTTAACAAATAAATTTAAAAAGCACCCTGTGGTTTATATTACGGCGGCGGCAGTTGTGGGTATCATCTTTGCATTTTGATGCGGAATGAAAGGCTTTTTCCATCCATATGATAGAGTATATGGAATAAGGAGGAAGGTCGAATGGGTCTATGGCTGTCGATCCCTGTGTATTGGGTGCTGCTATGGGCAGCGAGTAGGCGGAAAAAAGCCTATCCGTTGCCTTTTCGTTTTCTGGAGGGTGTGATTTTAGCCTATCTGTGTTTTTTATTTTTGCCCGCTGTCTTTTTGGAAAGCCTGCCGTTGGCGGGAATCGGCGCAGTTCTGGGGATTGCCTTGGGTGTTTGGGCAGAAGGGCAATGTCCAAACAACGGGCTGAAAAAAGAGCTGCGCTGTATTGGAGCTTTTACAGCTGTCGTTTTATTGGAAAGGCTGCTCCCCGGGCTATGGCCATTGCTAAAAAGTATTCTTGGGGGCGTCGCCCTCTACTGCGCTTGCAGCGGGCTTTTTCCGGAGGGAGCTACTTTAAGGGAAACATTGCTTTCTGCCTTGGGCGGCGGCTTGGGATTTATTTTGGGGGTTGCAATTTGTTTTGCGTAACAATGAGGGAAGTATATTTACAAAATTGGGTATGCTCTGCTATAGTAAAATAAAGATGTGCCGAAAAAATACGATGGATAAAAGGGATTCTTAAAGGAGGTTTCTTATGGGGTTGATTAGCATGGAAAAAGAAACAGTAAAGACGATGATTCAAGAAAATGTAAAAACGCTGTACAGGAAAAATCTGGAGATGGCTTCCGCTGAGGAAATTTATCAGGCGGCGGTGTTTTCTCTGCGGGATTTGATTACCGACCAGTGGATTAAAACGCATAATGCCTATTATGAGAAAGATGTAAAGACGGTTTATTATCTTTCCATGGAGTTTTTAATGGGGCGTTTTTTTGGAAATACCCTAATTAATATGGGCATGGGCAATTTGATGAAAGAGGTTTTTTCAGAATTGGGGATTGATTTTAATCTGGTTGAGGATGCCGAACCGGATCCCGGCCTGGGAAACGGCGGCTTAGGGCGTTTGGCGGCTTGCTTTTTGGATTCCCTCTCAACCCTGTCCCTGCCTGCCTATGGCTGCGGTATTCGCTATCGTTATGGAATTTTTGAGCAAAAAATTGAAAACGGCTATCAAGTGGAGGCCCCGGACAATTGGCTGGAGGATGGCGACCCTTGGGGGATACGGCGAAACGAGTATGCCGTGGAAATCAAATTTGGCGGGCACGTGCGGGCCATACCCAAAGAAGGGGGCAATTACCGCTTTGTGCAGGAGGGGTATCAGTCGGTTATGGCAATTCCCTATGATTATCCTGTGGTGGGATATGGCAATCACACGGTAAACACCCTGCGTTTATGGGATGCCAGGGCAAAAAACAGAATTGACTTGAAGTCTTTTAATGAGGGGAACTATCAGAAGGCGGCGGAGGAAGAAACCTTGGCAAAAACCCTAACGGATGTGTTGTATCCTGCAGATGAGCATTATCAGGGAAAAGAGCTGCGGCTTCGTCAGCAGTATTTCTTTATTTCCGCCACAGTGCAGCGGGTGATTGAAAAATTCAAGGAGACCCACAGTGCTTTTAGCCTATTGCCGGAAAAGGTAGCTTTTCAGCTGAATGATACCCATCCCAGCATTGCCGTTGCGGAATTGATGCGGGTTTTAGTAGATGAAAATGATCTGCCTTGGGACCAGGCATGGGAAATTACAAAAAAGGTGTGCGCTTACACCAACCATACCATTATGTCGGAGGCCTTGGAAAAGTGGCCTTTGGATTTATTCAGCCGGCTGCTGCCCAGAATTTATCAGATTGTAGAGGAAATCAACCGGCGTTTTTGTATGGAGCTGGCGGAGAAATTCGGAAATACTCCCGACAAAATCCGTAAAATGGCAATTATAGCCGATGGGCAAATCCGTATGGCGTATATGGCCATTGTGGGCAGCCACTCGGTAAACGGTGTGGCGGCATTGCATACGGAGATTTTGAAAAACCACGAGCTGAAGGATTTTTATAAGCTGTACCCCCAGCGGTTTAACAACAAAACCAACGGAATCACCCAAAGGCGGTGGCTACTCCATGCAAATCCCCAGCTGGCGGCGCTGATTACAGAAAAAATCGGCGATGGCTGGATTGTGGATTTAAGTCAATTGGAAGGCCTCTTGCCCTTTGCCGAGGATAAGGCGTTTCAGGAAAGATTTATGGAAGTGAAGCGGGCGAACAAGGTGGCTTTGGCCAACTATATTCATGCCGCAAAGGGCATCGAAATTGACCCCGACAGCATTTTTGATATTCAGGTAAAACGGTTGCACGAATACAAACGTCAGCTTTTGAATGTGCTTCATATTATTGGGCTTTACAATAAGCTGAAAATGGATCCCGGCTTGGATATGGTTCCCCGAACCTTTATTTTTGGGGCCAAGGCGGCGGCGGGGTACCGCAGGGCAAAGCTTATCATTAAGCTGATTAACAGCGTGGCTGAAGTCATCAACAAGGACGAAAGCATTTGCAGGAAAATCAAGGTTGTATTCATGGAGAATTATCGTGTTTCTTTGGCGGAGCGGTTAATTCCTGCGGCGGATGTCAGCGAACAGATTTCCACGGCGGGAAAAGAAGCCTCGGGCACGGGAAATATGAAGCTCATGCTAAACGGTGCATTAACGGTGGGCACCATGGACGGCGCCAATGTGGAAATATTTGATGAGGTTAGAGAAGAAAACATTTTCATTTTCGGCATGAGCGCGGAAGAGGTGCAGGAGAAATATCAAGGAAACTACGACCCTTGGAGTGTTTATAATATGAACCAAGAGGTGCGTATGGCCATGACTGCCCTGATAGATGGTACCTTTGACCAGGATACCCAGCTGTTTCGGGAGTTGTATGATGCCCTGTTAAATGGGTTCGGCGGCAGCAGAGCAGATGAATATTTTGTGCTGGAGGATTATGCCGACTATCAGAGGGCCCAGCTGGCAGTGGACTGCGCATACAGAGATCAGGAAAAATGGGCGAAGATGGCCATTTACAATACGGCAAAAAGCGGTAAGTTTTCCAGTGACCGCACGATTAGAGAATACGCAAGGGAAATTTGGACTTTACCCCCCGTCTCCATTGATTAATCGCAATACTCCCGTGAAAGCGGGAGTTTTTTTATTTTCCTATCGTATAGCTTCTATAGTATAAGATAGAAAAGAGGGCTTAGTAAGCGTGAAAAAAAGAGCTATATATAATGAAACAAATAAAATCTTGAGTCTTTTCTCCTTCTGCTATTTTATAGAAGAAAAGGATAAAAATATCCTATTATGACTTCTTTTGTCAGTGCTTAATAAATGCTTAAGAAATGAAGTGTGATATAAAACGACAATGGGAACAAAAAGAAAAAACGAGGGAGTTTTTAGAAAAAAGAAAACCAAATATTGAAGAAAGCCCCATAAATAGCGGGATTGCGTAATGAGAAGCAGGAATTTTTTCAAAAGAGACTATGCTTTTTTTCAATAATAATCAGAATCATTTTCTATAAATGAACGAGTTTTTGTCGAATTATGGGATATAATGCGGTATGTTAGTTGTTCATTTTGGTTTATTTGTGCTATAGTGGGGATGCAAAAAAAAGGGAGGAATGAAGATTATGAAACGTAATTTAGGTAAGGGTTATATTGTGGCTTTATGCTTAGGTCTTGCAATGGCTTTCGGCGGTTGCACCAGTACAGACGAAGCACCTGTTGAAACACCTGTAGAGGATGTACAGCCTGCTGATGACGCAGACGCAGATGCTGAGACAGATGCAGATGCTGATGCTGATGCTGAGACAGATGCTGATGCTGATGCTGATGCTGAGACAGATGCTGATGCTGATGCTGAGACAGATGCAGACGCTGATGAAGCACCTGCAGAGGAAGCTGCTGAATAAGCACTGGCTAAAAACAAGGCATTCCGAAAACGGAATGCCTTGTTTTTATATGGAAAAGAAAAAGAATAAAAAAATGTAAAAAAGTGTTGACAAGTTAAAATTAATCTGTATAATAGGAGAAGTCACTGCGAAATGCGGTTGAAAAAAGCGAGATGAAAAGCGAAAAAAGCAAATGCTTCGGAAGAAAGAAAAGTTGAAAAACTTCCGGAAAAAGCTTGACAAGCCATAACGAAATATGTTAAAATAATCTTCGCTGACAAACAAAATAAGCAGCGCAAAATTGATCCTTGAAAACTGAACAGTAGAGATACAAACACACAACCCATAGTCAAT
>ENA-UOOM01001653-UOOM01001653.1-fermentation-metagenome-genome-assembly--contig:-NODE-1653-length-20645-cov-6.262749_pt1 | contig 20645 bp, 18 predicted proteins | sample MGYA00245781_ERZ724031 | MGnify/ENA primary metagenome ERZ724031 (study PRJEB28704, sample SAMN03018317) | fermentation metagenome | biome: anthropogenic terrestrial biome; feature: soil; material... | reverse complement strand
CCTGCGGGTACTCCTGGTGTTCCACCCTGCGGGTGTCACTATTAAGGTTGCGGCCATGGGGGGTTAGTAAGAAAAGTCGTCAGTCATTGGGCGTCAGACGTTGGGAACGGTAGTTTAGCGATTGTTAGACTATTGTTCAACCATCGTTCAACCATCGATTCGATATGAGGTAGTTCCGATGAAAAATATCACGGTAGTGATTCCTGCTTATAATGAAGAAGAACGGATCGGGGAAACCCTGCAGGCGGTGAAGTCTATTCCCGGAATTAGCCGGGTTATTGTAGTCAGTGATGGCTCAACCGATGCCACCGCTTCCCGGGCACGTGAAGAAGGAGTAGAAGTTCTGGAGCTATACCCCAACCGGGGCAAAGGTGGGGCTATGAATGCGGTCTTGCCTTTTTTGAACATTGAACAGCGGGAGCCGTCACTATCCGCCGAAGCAATGGAGTTGGGATTTGTACCCCAGCTTTCCACCCGGGAGCATACTGCAGATTCTTCTGCCAATCTTCTGCCCCCCCAGCTAGAGGGAAAGGCTGCAGATATTGTGGTTTTTCTGGATGCCGATCTGGGGGCGTCAGCCAGCCAGGCCAGCCGGCTAATAGAACCGGTGGCTAAAGGAATGGCTGACCTCAGTATTGCTTCATTTCCTCCTCCTAAGAAAAAAGGAGGTTTTGGCCTGGTTAAAGGAACGGCGGCCTGGCTAATAAGGAAGGTTGGGAAAATGGAGGCCAGAGCGCCGCTTAGCGGGCAAAGGGCTATGACCCGGGAAGTGTTGCAGGCGGTTACTCCATTTAATGAAGGTTATGGGGTAGAGCTGGGAATGAGTGTAAATGCTCTCTTGCAGGGTTTTAAATTGCTAGAAGTTCCGACTACCATGAGCCACAATGAAAGCGGCCGCGATTGGAAAGGCTTTTTACACCGGGGCCGGCAGTTTTGGGATGTTCTAAGGGTAATTGGCGATTTGAGGAGGAAGGGCATTTGAATATTTGGCTTGTAGCCGGTCTGGCTGCAGTGGCCGGTGTACTCGCAGAAGGACTGATACTCCATTACCTGCTTCGCCTGTTGCAGGAAAGCGCTGCCACCAGGAAGAACTACCAGGGATTGGATATCCCGGTCAGTGCCGGTATCAGTTTCCCCCTGGCCCTTCTGCTGATTTATACTATAATCCTGCTTTTTGCTCCTCTATATGCGCAGCCGGTAAAGCAGGAAGTATACTTCCTTTTTCTTATGGGCATATTTGCTATTTCTCTACTGGGTTTTGCAGATGATATGCTGGGTCAAAGAGATACGCTGGGTTTTAAAGGCCATTTGGGTGCCCTGTTACATGGAAGAATGACTACCGGGGGCTTGAAGGCGGCAGGTGGAGCATTAATTGCCCTTTTTTTAGCTTTATCCCTGGCTTCAGGCTGGCCGGATATTATAGTGAATACACTAATTATGGCTCTATTCGCCAATATGTTAAACCTTTTGGATTTACGGCCGGGACGAGCGGTCAAAGGGTTTTTCTTTTTCTTTATCTTGCTGGCTTTCTTGGCCAGTTGGAAAATCAACTGGATTCTAATAGCTCCTTTATTGGGAGCTACTCTCTATTATCTGCATTTCGACCTTAAAGCCCTTGCTATGATGGGCGACAGTGGCTCCAATGTGCTGGGTTTGGCCCTGGGATTTATGGCTGCCGGCAGCCTGCCTCTCAGCTTTAAAGTCGGAGTTTTATTCTTTCTGATATTTATGCACCTTATCACCGAAAAGTACTCGTTAACGCGGATTATAGAAAAAGTGGCTGTACTACGAAAAATAGACCAATGGGGAAGGGGGAAGAGTGATGGTAAAAGTGAAAAGACTGGTTGACATCTTTATCCGCCTGGTGGAGACGGCTTCCGTATCCGGACGGGAATCTGCCGTAAGGGATTTGCTCCAGCAATGGTTTCAGCAGCGAGGGCTGACGCTGGTGGAAGATGAGGCCGGACAAGAACTGGGGGGCGATTCCGGCAATCTTCTGCTGCAAATCCCGGGGACCATGGAGGGTCCTACGCTTTTATTCGCCGCTCATATGGATACGGTAGAGCCCGGAATCGGGGTTAAGGCCGTAGTCGATGAAGACGGTTTTATCAGAAGTAAGGGCGATACCATTTTGGGGTCGGATGATAAAGCGGCCATAGCCGTTTTGCTGGAAGTATTTGATATTTTAAAGGAAAAGGGAATATCCCATCCCCCTTTGGAATTCCTTTTCACCGTAAGTGAGGAACAGGGCCTGAAAGGAGCCAAAGCCTTCGATTTTAAGCAGCTTAAATCAAAAATAGCCTATGTTCTGGATGCCGGTGACAAGCCGGGTGCTATTATTATCCAATCTCCCTGCCAGAATGAAATGGAATATACGGCTTTTGGCCGCGCTGCCCATGCGGGCATAAACCCTGAAGATGGCATAAATGCCATACAGCTGGTAGCCCATGCTCTGGCCGCTATGCCCTGCGGTCGCATCGATGATGAGACTACCTGTAATTTCGGAGGAATAGAAGGGGGAACCGCCCGCAATATAGTAGCTGAATTCTGCCGGGTAAAAGGCGAGGCTAGGAGCTTGAGGCGGGAAAAGCTGGACCTTCTAAGCACTGAGCTTAAAGACATTTTTATAGCGGAAGTGGAAAAAAGGGGAGGAAAGGCCGAGGTTGCAGTGAGATCTCTCTACCCGGAGATCAGGCTGGAAGAGAGCGAAGAAGTGGTTCAACTGGCGGCCCGGGCTGCCCGTAATATCGGCCTTAAGCCTCGTTTACTCAGTACCGGTGGCGGTAGTGATGCCAGTATAATAAACGGGCAGGGAATTCGCTGCGCCAATCTGGGCGTAGGGATGCGGGCCGTACATACCTGTAATGAACATATCAGTATTGAAGATTTGGTCAATGATGCTCGCTGGGTACTGGGCATAATTGAGGAAGCTGCCAGGATAGGAGAATAAAATGATTGCCATAAAGCGGGGGAAAATACTGAAGGAGCTCTTTACCCGCCCGGGAATTAAAGGCTATATAATTTCTATTGACGGCGAAGAAGCCCGCTCTATAGTATATCCGGAGCTGGTGGGGGAGGTTCTGCCGGGAGATGAAGTGCTGGTAAATACCACGGCGGTTGAACTGGAACTGGGCAGCGGCGGCTATCATTATGTTATTGCCAGCTTGCCGGGACGGAACCGGGAATTGGCCCCAGGCGGGCATATAATGAAATTGCGTTATACTCCTATGCAGCTTAAAGTTCTAAGCGTGGAGGAAGAAGCCAGCCCTTTTCACCAGGTGATGCAGGAAGCAGATAGCCTGGAGAACACTCCGGTACTGGTGTCCAGCCTGCATTCCATGCTTCTTCCTTTGTGTTTGCAACTAAAGGAAAAGGATAAAGAGCTCAGGCTGGCCTATATTATGACCGATGGGGCAGCCTTGCCGCTGGCTTTCAGCCAGGTGGTGGATTATTTAAAAAGGGAGGGCCTGCTGCAGGCTGCGCTAAGTGTGGGACACGCTTTCGGAGGCGACCTGGAAGCCGTAAACATATACTCCGGGCTTTTGGCCGCTCGCCATATATTGCAGGCTGATATTATAATCGTAGGCATGGGACCGGGAATAGTAGGAACCGGAACCAAATGGGGCTTCACGGGAATAGAGCAGGGGGAAATCCTGAATGCGGTTGAAGCGCTGGAGGGCAGGCCGGTAGCCGTACCCCGCATTAGTTTTGCGGATAAGAGAAAGCGACATCAAGGAATAAGCCATCATACCCTGACGGTTCTTTCCCGAGTTTGCCGGGTTAAGGCTCTGGTACCCTTACCCTTGTTGGAAGAAGAAAAAATGGATTTTTTATGGACGCAAGTCAGAGAGGCCGGGTTGTTGGATAAATACCATTTTACTGTCGAAAATGAACCGGGAATTCTTGATTTGCTTAATAACGGCAGCTTTAAGGCCAGCACCATGGGCCGGGGGGTGGAGGAAGAAAAGGAATTTTTCCTGGCCCTGGGGGCGGCTGCTCAAGCAGCCTTGCGTTTGTACCGGCAGGAGTAACTCGGCTCAATGCAGGTGCAGGCGAATGAAATCTTGCAAACGGGTATCCGGGGGGTAGGCCTTTAATAGAGCCAGGAGCTCCCCAAACTTACCGGAAAATACTATAGTGTTTTTGCCTACGCTTATACTCATGAATTATCACCTCCCTGGCAGTTTATGCCGGGATTAGGTAAAATATGCGGGAGGAGAAGCTCATGGATTTGGAAGAAAAGACTCTGGCTTCCCGGGAGATATTCCAGGGACGCATTATAAAGGTCAGGGTGGATCAGGTCCTTCTGCCCGATGGCAGTGAGAGTAGCCGCGAAATAGTGGAACACTCCGGGGCGGTAGGTATTGTAGCTATAGATAAGGAAAACAATCTATGGATGGTGCGGCAGTACCGCAAGGCCCTGGAAAGGGTTTTGCTGGAGATACCGGCGGGAACTTTGGAAGAAAACGAAGAACCGCTCGAATGTGCCCGCCGGGAGCTGGAGGAGGAAACCGGGCTGCAGGCCGCAGAATGGCAGGAAATACTGAGCTATCATAGCGCCCCCGGTTTTTGTGATGAAAAGCTCTTTTTGTTTATGGCTCAGGGCCTGAGCCTGGGAGAAAGCAGTTTAGATCGGGATGAATTCCTGGAAGTGAAAAAAGTCCCGCTGAAAGAGGCCTATGAGATGATTTTTAGCGGAGAGATCATTGATGGCAAGAGCATAATAGGCATACAATATGCCTGCCGGTTATTGGGTTGCTGAAAATTTGAGCAAAGGCTTGTTAAGAAGGGATTAAAAATTGCGGGAAATATTTGCTGATTTGCATATTCATATAGGCCGCTCGCAAGGCCGGGCTATAAAAATTACCGCCTCCCGGGAACTTACCGTAAAGAATATTCTATTTCAGGAAGCTCCCCACAAAGGGCTGGATATGGTGGGTATTGTTGATGCCGGCAGTACTCTGGTAGCGGCGGAAATAGAAGAAATGCTGCTCCATGGTGAGCTGGAGGAACAGCCCCAGGGGGGATTTCTGGCTGCGAATGGAGTACTGATGATAGCCGGAGCGGAAATAGAAAGCAGGGAAGGAGTGCATTGGATAATATTCCTTCCCTTTTTGCATAGCATCAAATCGCTGCAGAAGTACCTGCGCTCCCGGGTGAGGAATATGACTCTGTCCACCCAGAAGGCTGATGCTACTGCGATTGACCTGCTCAACCTGAGTTATCTCCTGGAGGGAATTTTCTGTCCGGCCCATGCCTTTACTCCCCATAAAGGAGCTTATGGTTTTTGGACCGATAGCCTGGCCGATAAAATGGGGCGTGATTTGACTCAGGTGAAGGTTCTGGAATTGGGCCTAAGTGCAGATAGCTTGATGGCCGACATGATCGCTGAAACCAGCGGTTTTACTTTCCTGTCCAATTCAGATGCCCATTCCCTGGCCAATATCGGACGGGAATATAATCTTTTGCGTATGAAACAGAAAAACTTTGCGGAATTCAGGTATTGTCTGGAAAACTATGAGGGACGCCGGGTTCTGGCCAACTATGGTATGGATCCCTTGATGGGCAAGTATCACCGCAGCTTCTGCCTGAAGTGTGAGCGTATTGCTGCGGAGGCTCCCCCGGTTCAAGCCTGCGCTAATTGTGGCAGCGAGAATTTAGTGAACGGGGTTTATGACCGCATCGTGTCCATCAGGGACTACAGCGAACCCCGGCAACCGCTGGGCCGAGCCCCCTACTATTACCGGGTGCCTTTGCAGAAATTGCCCGGGATTGGACCCAAAACCCTGGAAAAACTGCGCGCCGGGCTGGGCAGTGAAATAGATATATGCGAAAATGCCAATCAGGATGATATAAGTAAAATTGCCGGTGAAAGGGTGGCCGCTCTGATTATTGAGATGCGAAAAGGCCGCCTGGATATATCTCCCGGAGGTGGAGGCCGTTATGGTAAAGTCCAAAAGAATAATCGTAAGCAGTGATGCCAGTGGTGCCGTACAGGCTGCCCGCGAGGGTTTGCTCCTCATAATTGTCGATGTGATTGATATGTCGACCACTCTGGAAAGCGCTCTGGACGCCGGAGCTGCAGCCGTTCTGGGCTGCAGTCCTGACTTTACCCGGGCTCCGGTAAAGGTGGCTCCGGAAGAGATCGGCCAGGAAGCCAGCCGCCTGGCCCGGGAAAAGGGCCGGGGCATTATTCTGGTGGCTGAACCCCGGGTGGGAACGGAGGAAGAGCGTCGGGGCCGCTGTCAGAGAGTGATAAGCGGAATTGAAAAGGGAGGAGGCGTGATCGAAGCCGTGGTTCCCAATATCGGAGCGGAAACCCCCCGGCTGGTGGATATGAAGGACCGGGTAGTAGTGGCGGTAACTGATACGGGGGGGGTGGCTTTTGATGCCGCTTTCCAGGAAAGCCGCCGTCTTACCGTAGGAACCGTAGCCAGAACCCTGAAGCAGAAAGGAATGGAACCAGCCCTGACGGCGGTCAGCCGGGCATTGAAGATGCTGCAGGAGACTGACCAGGGGATAGCTGTGGTGGCCGCCAGCCGCAATTCCCTGGAAGATGTCCTGGCTGCACAGTTCATTGCCAACCTCTTTCTATAATATATCATGGGGACGGTTCTGCTGCCTGTTCCACCCGGTTGCGGCCATTTTGTTTGGCCTTATAGAGAGCGGCATCGGCTAACTGAACCAGCTCAGCAGTCGTAGTTTTTTCATCACCGACTGCTTTCATGGCTACACCGAGGCTGATGGTTACTGCAATGGGGGTGCTATTAAACATCACCGCCTCCTGGCTGATACTTTCCAGGATACGATTCGCTATTATTATGGCTTCTTCTGTACTACAGCCGGGAAGAACCAGGAGAAACTCCTCGCCTCCATAACGACCAACGGAATCATAGAGACGAATATTATTTTTCATCCGCCGGGCAACTTCTGCCAGTACGGCATCACCAGCCACATGGCCATAAGTGTCATTTACTTTCTTAAAATGATCCAGGTCTCCCATAATTATGGCCAGGTTGCTATTTTGCCGCCTGGCGCGGTAAAGTTCTTTTTCCAGTATATTAAGTATCTTTGCATGATTAAATATTCCGGTTAAGAGATCGTGTTGGGCCTGATAACGCTGGACCTCCAACGCTTCGTTCAGTGACTGCTGTAAATCCAGGATACGTTTGCCTACCCGTAAGCGCACTTCTAATTCCTCGGGCATAAAGGGTTTGGTAATATAATCATCAGCCCCGGCATTAAGCCCTCCAATAATATCTTCCTTACTATCCCGCCCGGTGAGCAAAATAATATAGTGATAGGTATTATTATCTAATTGACGCAAACGGCGGCATAATTCCAATCCATCTATCCCTGGCATCATCCAGTCCAGCAGGACCAGTTGAGGCGAATCCTTTTCTTTAAGGATATCCCAGGCCTGAATGCCATCCCCTACTTCCAGCACCTCATAACCCCATTTTGATAATAGGGCCTTTACTACAGCGCGGGAAATCAAATCATCATCAGCAAGCAATACTCGCATAATTTTCGCCCTTCCATATTTAATTCTAAAAGTTGCTGGATATTTAACTCTTGACCAGACGCTTGATAAACTGCAAAGTATCAACAGATGCTGCTGTATCTTCCGCAATCGCTTTCTGTTCCAGATCCAAAAATAGTTCATAAAGCTTTTGTATGCGCAGAGTGCCGGAAGAACCTTTTAATTGATGAGCCAGGCTGCGGACCTTTTTATAGTCATCGTTGGTCACGGCATTTTGCAATTCTTCCAATACCCCTGGCAGGGTTGACCATAATTTATCATAAAGCTCCCGGCTATCTCTCTCAGATAATCCGGTCTCAGCCATAAAGCTGCTCAAGCTTTCCTCCAACATGGCTGCGATCTCGCTGACAGACTCTTGCTGCCCGGCAGCGTAGTGTTCAATAATATTAAACAGCAGCTGGAAATCAACCGGTTTACTGATGTAATCGTCCATACCTGCCTGCAAACATTTCTCCCGGTCTCCCTCCATGGCGTTGGCAGTCATAGCAACAATGACAGTATGCCGTTCTTCTCCCTCCATTTGTCTAATCCTGGCAGTAGTTTCATATCCGTCCATCTCTGGCATCTGACAATCCATAAAAACCATGTCATAATCTTTTTGCTGCAGGGCTTTTAATGCTTCGGCTCCACTGCTGGCCAGATCACAGTACATACCTTTCTTTTCTAACATTTTAATAATTATTTTCTGGTTCATTTCGTTATCTTCGACCAGAAGAAACCTGGGATGGGCAGAAACCGGATTTTCCTTGATCGTATAACGGGTGATGATTGAATCACCCAGGGAGGTTTCTGCCTTTAAACCCAGGACTATAGAAACGCATTTGAGCAGTTCGTCTCTTTTTACGGGCTTGGTCAGGTAAGCGCTAAAACCATATTCTTTAGCCCGGTTGGCATCCCCCCTCTGGGCGGCCGAAGTAAGCATAATCAAATGTATAGCTCGGGTGGAAGGTATGGCCTTAAGGGCGGCGGCCAGCTCATATCCATTCATAACAGGCATTTGAAAATCTACAATTACTACATCAAAGGATTTTTTAGCGGCTGTAGATAGGAGGATAGTGATGGCCTTTTCGGCACTATCGCTCTCCTCAACCAGGCATTGCGCATCTTCTAGATAAGTCCGTATGATTTTGCGGTTACTGCTGTTATCATCCACAACTAGTACCCGGGCACCCGTAAGCTCTGCAGGTTCAAAATCCAGGCTATCCTTATGCAGACCTGGTTTAAAGCAAGCAGTGAAGTAAAACTTTGATCCATGGCCTAATTTACTCTTTACCTGCATGGTTCCTTTCATTAAGCGCACCAATTCATAGGAAATCGCCAGACCCAGACCGGTACCCCCATATTTCCTGGTGGTGGAGGCATCCGCCTGGGTAAAAGGTTGAAAAAGTTTTTCCATGTCCTCCGCGGCAATACCAATACCGCTATCACAAACTTCAAAAGCGATTTCCACCTGCTCCGCAGTTTCAGTTATCGTTTCCGCAATTACCAGGATTTCACCGGTATGGGTAAATTTAACCGCATTGCTAAGCAGGTTATTTAAGATTTGACGCAGCCGGGCCGGGTCACCCACTACCTCATCTGGTACATTGGATTTGATCAGGGTATGCATCTCCAGGCCTTTTTCTCTGGCCTTTGGAGCCTGCAGGGAAACAGCGTCTTCCACTACCGTTCTAACCCGGAAGGGGATTTCTTCCATGGTCAGTTTACCAGCTTCAATTTTAGAGAAATCCAGGATATCATTAATAAGATAAAGTAGGATTTCCGAGGCTCTATGTGCCTCCTGCACATAGTCTTGCTGTTCAGTCGATAGTTCAGTTTCCCCCAGGAGTTCCAGGAACCCCAATATGCCGTTCATAGGAGTGCGAATCTCATGGGACATATTCGCTAAAAATAAGGATTTGGCGTGGTTGGCAGATTCAGCTGCTTCTTTAGCCTGGGCCAGTTTTTGTTCCATTTGACTGCGTTCGATGGCTTCAGCAATAGAATTGCTGAAAGCCTTCAAAATGGAAAATTCGTCTTCACTCCAGTTTCTTTCCTCCTTGCATTCATCAAAACCGACAAAACCCCATAAAACTCCTCCTACAAAGATGGGTAAAGCCAGTATTGATATGATTCCTTGTTCTAACAGGAGTTCTTTATCCAATCCATCCTTGAATTCTTGTACCCTTCCAATAATTGCTTCATTCCGCATTAGCGGTTCTAAAAAATTCGCTATCTGCTCGAAGGGGATATTCCGCAGTCTGGGATTGTTTATTTGGGCTGGGAAAATACCGGAGTTCCATTCCATTTTATAGCTGGTACAGGCCTTATTATCTTCATAATGGTTTTCAAACATATAGACCCGATCTACTCCGGTAGCCTCACCCAGCAAAGCCAGGCATTTATTAATAGCTTCATAGTAATCACTATTTATTAATAGTTCATTGGTAGCGGCAGCAATGTTGGATAGTATTTTTTGTTTTATAAGCAGCTGGTTTTGGGCTATTTTACGCTTGGTTATATCCCGGGATACTCCAATCAGCCCGGCTATGGTTCCGTCTTTGTAAAAGGGTGTTTTTACCGTCTCCAATTCCATTATGGAGCCGTCAACCAGGGTTATAGTTTCTTCGTTCATACGGGTCTCACCCGATAGCAGCATTTCCCTGTCTTTTTGCATAAAAAAGCGGGCCAGCTCCTTATCTTTAACAAAATCCAAATCAGTTCTGCCCACTATTTCTTCTTCGGCTAGACCAATAAACCTGTGAGCAAAGGCATGGTTACAACCCAGGTATATATTGTTTATATCTTTGTAAAATATAAGGTCAGGAATGGCATCAATCAATGATTTTAAGAAGGTCCGCTGCTCTATCAGCTCATGTTCTAATCTACTACTCTCGGTAATATCCCGGGTAATTCCCGTAGTTCCTATCACATTGCCCTTCTGGTCAAACACCGGGGTTTTAAAGGTACTAAACCATATACCTCCGGCTTTATCCTGCAACCGCTCCTCTTTATTGATTTGTTTTTTGCTAGCCATTACTTCTCGGTCATCTTCCATATATTTTAAAGCAAATTCCCGGGGCCATATATCCAGGTCGGTCTTACCAATTATTTCATCGCGTGTTAAGCCACAGGATATTTCAAAAAACCGGTTTACCTCTATATGATGTCCTTCTTTATCTTTAAACCAGGCTAAAAAAGGCAGGTTATCCAAAATGGCTTTTAGCTGTCCCCGAGTACGGCTCAAGTCTTCCTGAACTTTCTTTATCTCGGTAATGTCGGTATGGGTGCCGATAACCCGCAGAACTTGGCCTTCTTCATCACGCTTAATCACCTTTCCCCGGTCCAGAATCCATTTGTAGCTGCCATCCCGGGTACGCAGACGATGTTCACTCCCGTAAACCGGTGTCTGGCCATCAAAGTGTTTTTGCAGTTCTACCTGGATCCGTTCCCAATCCTCCGGGTGAACCCGGCTTTGCCATTCCTGCAGGGAGTCCCCGATCTCGTATTCTTCATAACCCAACATGCTTTTCCATTCCCGGGAAAAGAATACCTGATTAGTTACCGCATCCCAATCCCAAACCCCGTTCCCACTGCACTCCAGGGCTGAAGACCAGCGATCTTCACTTTCCTTTAAAAGTTCTTCGGCTATCTTCCTTCCGGTGATATCCACCATTACCGTTAAAAGGTAGACCTGATCGTCGGTTTCTATATATTCGACCGAAAAAATAACATATAATTCGCTAGCGTTTTTTGTACTAAGGGTTAATTCCTTATTATGTATATAGCCCTGCTGGTAAAGTTCTTTTATGAGTAAATCTCTCTCGGCAAACGGTATAATCCCAAGCTCACTTGAGGTTTTGCCGATTACCTCGTCCCTACTATACTCCAACCTTCTAAGATAACTTTCGTTTACATCAATAAGCTCACCACTGTCAATCTTGCTGATAGCCATAAGTGCCGGATTAATAGAAAAGGCTTTGGAAAACCTGGCATTAGCCTGGCTTATCTGTGATATATCTTTACTGATAGTAAAAAAGACGGGGGTCCCCTGCCACTGCCCCCTCACAACTTTGGTTTCAACCGGTATGCAGCTGCCTCCTTTAGTATAGAGAGGAATAGGACAATGATCGCGTTTCCCGGCTATCATACTGGCAAATATATTGGCGGCTTCATCCCTTCTTTCCGGCGGATGCAAAAGAAGTAGTCTCATTCCCTCTAATTCTTCCGGGCTATAACCCAGTTTTTCGATAACTGCTTTATTGGCATATACAGTTTTGCCATTTTCATCTATAATAAATAAATAATCCTCTAAGGTATTAAACAAAGTGTCAAAATTAGCTTTCATCTCGTTTATGCTGAAACCGTCTGTCATCAGTAATCCCTCCTCCATATACCTGTGCTAGTTATTTGTTCATGATATTTATAATTTTGTATTTATTCTAAAAACCCTTTATAGCGATAAAAAAAGTGCAAGGCATTAATATGGCAAAAACAGGCTAAACTTAAAGCAAGGGAGGTATTTTGGAGTGAAAGCGATTTATGTGATAGGCCATAAAAACCCGGATATAGATGCCGTTGCTGCCGCCATAGCCTACCGGGAATATAAGGAAGCCACAGACCAGGGGCTGTACCTGGCGGCGATGGCGGGAGAAATGAGCGATGAAATAGATTTCGTATTAGAGGCTTTTGATTTTGCCCCGCCCCTGCATATAAAGAACGTGAAGACCACGGTAGAAGACCTTTTGGATGAGAAGGAGCCTTTTTGCGTATGCCGGGATATGAACCTGATGGAGCTCAGCAATATCTTGCGCCGGCAGGAACTGAAGACCGTTCCCGTGGTTGATGAAAAGGAGAGACTGCTGGGTCTGATTACCATCGGTGACATGGCCATGCTCTTTATGAACAGCCTGCTGGATATGGGAGATCTGGCGGAAACTCCGGGAATACTCGGGAAATTGCTGGATAGAAAAGTCACCGACATAATGAAAACCCGGGATTTAATCCTTTTTGAAAAGGATGAGGCCGCAGAAGAAGCCCGCAAGCTCATGCTTTCCACCCGGTTCAGAAATTACCCCGTAGTAGACGAAGAAAATCGTTTTTTAGGGATTATTTCCCGCTACCACCTTTTGAATATGCGGCGCAAGAAGCTCATACTGGTGGACCATAACGAAAAGAAACAGGCAGTTGACGGGGTGGAAGAAGCAGAAATATTGGAGATAGTGGATCATCACCGGGTGGGCGATCTACAGACCATATCGCCCATATACTTTCACAACGAACCGGTTGGTTCCACCTCCACCTTGGTGGCGGAAAAGTTTATCAGCATGAAACTGGCGCTCTCCAAAAACCTGGCCGGATTGCTGCTCTCGGGAATACTTAGTGATACCATGCTTTTCAAATCACCTACCACTACCGGCAAGGATTTGAGTATTGCCGCTAAACTGCAGGATATATCAGGATTGGAGCCCTTGAGCTGGGGCAAAGCCATATTTGAAAACAGCCATCAGCTGGATAAACGGGATGATGAGGAATTGATATACGAAGACCTCAAGGAGTACAGCAGTGAAGAACTTATCTTTGCTATTTCGCAGATTGAAACGGTTGACCTGGCCAGCTTCTCCCGGCGTAAAGCCTCCCTCTTGAAGAGCATGCAGGAGATATGCGAGCGCAAAGCCTATGCTTTTATATGCTTGATGGTCACCGGTATTCTGGAAGAGGGAACCGAATTGCTCTTTGCCGGGGAGAAAAGCTCTCTGGTTGAGCGGGCTTTTGGTTTGCACAGTGAAGAAGGGGAGATATTCCTGCAGGGGGTTATGTCGCGTAAGAAACAGGTGGTACCGGTTATATACGAAGCCCTGCGCCAGCAAAATCTCCTCTAGATGTGTGTAGAAATGCCGGGGACCCTTATGCTCAGTGACAAACTCAGTTAATAAAATTGAGCAATGAAGAATGAATTTTTCAAATTGCCCGCAGCTATTCTTGCCTTGTCAGAACCTGGAATAATTTCCAGGTCTTTTTCTTTTCTGCATAAAGTGAAGCAAAAATAAATATCTTTTTCTAAAGGCCGGTGAAAAATCCGCTGCCAAAAGCTATGAGCTCAAAAAAAGAGGAGCCCCTAAAACCGGCAAAAGGAGACGGCTATGTATTTGAAACAGCGGATAAAACAACATATCAGGGATAACCGCTGGCAATATTTGCTCATATTACTTATCTTTTTAAGCGGTATTGTTGTGGGAAGCTACAAAGTATCCAGCCTGGATGGGGGAGTAAGAAGCCACCTGCTGCAGATGATAGATAAGTATTTGAAAGGGGGGATGGAGGGCAATCTTGATGGAGCCAGCATCTTTTGCAGCGCCTTTCTTCATCAGAGCAAAACTATTCTGGTGATATGGTTTCTTGGTCTTACGGTAATTGGCTTTCCCTTGATTCTGGCGGTGATATTTTTACGGGGCATTTCTCTGGGATTCACCCTAAGTTTTTTATTCCAGGAAAAGGCCGGTGCTGGTATTATTCTGAGTTTTATTGCCGTTCTTCCCCAGAACATCGTCTATATACCTTTTCTTTTAATATGGGCGGTAGTGGCAGTCAATGCTTCGCTATATATACTAAAAGGCAGAAACAACAGTTACTTACCCCTGGGAACAGCTTTGATAGCTTACAGTATATTGATGCTGCTTTTCATCCTGGTTTTTTTACTCGGGGCCTTTATCGAAGCTTATCTATCACCCTGGTTGTTGCAGCTCCTGGTCTGAAGAAAAAGCGGACCTCAATAATATTTTCTGGAGGTGAAAAATCTGTGATTGTCGTTATAAATAACTGGAAAAAAAAGATTCTCAACTTCTTGATTTTGCTTGTTTTTATCCTCGCCTTTGCTCTGGCCGTTCCGACCATGACTGGGATACTGCATAAGCAGGTTCCTGCTTTGGGCAACTGGTTTAAGGAAGAGCACCCCAGCGGTAACCCCATGCGGGTGGAGAAGAACAAACAAAGTACCAGGTTTGAAAAGGTAATGGATCAATTTGTTTTCAAATTGCAAAACTTTTATTATGAGGAGAAGGAGTGAAAGCAGGAAAACAGGGCGAGTATGTCAAAAACAAAAAACATTAGAAAAACTGGGAGCAAGCTTATGCAGAATTCCATAGAGGATTTTATGGCTTATCTTAATTTTGAAAAGGGCCTGGCGGCCAATTCCCGTATTGCCTATAAGCGGGATCTGTTGAAATTCCAAGAGTTTTTGCGAGAGAATTCCCGGGCTTTATGTCCGCAGAATATTAGCAAGCATGATATTATGGCTTTCCTTTCCTGGCAGTTGGATCAGGGAGCAGCTCATTCCAGCATTGCCCGCAGCCTTTCCAGTATCAAGAGCTATTATAAGTTCCTGATACTGGAAGGGGAGCTGGAGAAAAACCCCAGCAGCGATTTGGAGACTCCCAAAATAAAACGCAAACTGCCCCAGGTTTTGTCTATCGAAGAAGTGGATAAGCTAATGGAACAGCCCAATCCGGTTGTGCCGCTGGGAATCAGGGATAGGGCCATGCTGGAGTTGATGTATGGAACCGGGATAAGGGTTTCGGAGCTCCTGTCTCTACAGGTGGAAGACCTCAACCCTACGGCCGGTTTTTTACGTTGTATGGGCAAAGGCCGCAAAGAGAGGATTATACCGGTAAACCAGACTTCCATCGAATGGGTAAATCGTTATCTGGCCCGAGTTCGTAATTCGTTGGTAAAAAATTCTCTGGAGAGAACGCTTTTCTTAAATGCCCGGGGCCGCCCCTTGAGCCGGCAAGGTTTTTTTAAAATATTGGAGAATTATGTTGGGAAAGCTGAACTGGAAAAGGAAGTGACTCCCCATACTTTGAGACATTCCTTCGCCACTCATTTGTTGGAAAATGGAGCCGATCTCAGAGCGGTTCAGGAAATGCTGGGTCATGCCGATATTTCTACCACCCAGATATACACCCACCTGACGAAAAGCAGGCTGCGCGAGGTCTACCAGCAGTATCATCCCCGAGCCTAGTCGGCCTGCATGAGGTTCCAGACCTACGGAGAACCCGAACTACAGGAGGTAGAGCAGTTTTGACCAGGAGAGCTATATTAATAGTTTTAGACAGCGCCGGCATTGGGGAAATGGAAGATAGCAGTCTTTATGGGGACCAGGGCAGCAATACCATCGTTAATACGGCCCGGGCGGTAGGAGGGCTGGAGCTCCCCCGCATGCAGAGCCTGGGTTTGGGCAACCTGGATGAAATACCCGGGGTGGAGCCTGTCCAGCAAGCTCTTGGCGCCTATGGCAAAATGAAGGAAAAATCACCAGGCAAGGATAGTACCACCGGTCATTGGGAGATGATGGGACAGGTATTAAAATATCCCTTTCCCACCTATCCCCATGCCTTTCCCCCTGATTTGATTGAGGAATTTGAAAGAAGAATACAGCGGAAGACCCTGGGCAATGTAGTGGCCTCTGGAACCGAGATAATAGAGCGCCTGGGGCCGGAACATATGAAAACTGCTTGTCCCATCGTTTATACCTCAGCCGATAGCGTTTTTCAGGTGGCCGCTCATGAGGAGCTTATCCCGCTGGCTGAGCTTTATGCCATCTGCCACACGGCCCGGGAGATGCTGGCCGGAGAAAACGCGGTAGGCCGGGTCATTGCCCGCCCCTTTACCGGTCATCCCGGAGCTTTTCAGCGTACCCCCAATCGCCATGATTTTTCTCTGGCTCCGGAACGCAGCATACTGGACGCGATAATAGAAGCAGGACAGCAGGTCATAGCTATCGGCAAGATTTATGACCTTTTTGCCGGCCGGGGAGTGAGTGAAAGCCGTCCCAGCAAAAGCAACCGTCAGGGAATAGAGCTTATAATCGCGGCGATAAAAGAAGAATCGTCAGGCCTGATATTTGCCAATCTGCTGGATTTTGACCAGGTATATGGACACCGTAACGATGTTGAAGGCTATGCTCGGGCCCTGGAGGAATTTGACGCTGAACTGTCCAATATTATGTCTGCCCTGAAGCCGGGCGATCTCCTCTTTATTAGCGCCGACCATGGCTGCGACCCCACTACCCCCAGCACCGACCATTCCCGGGAAATGGTGCCGGTCCTGGTTTATGGAAGGGAGTGCCGTCCTGGAGTTGACCTGGGGATCAGGGAGAGTTTTGCCGATTTGGGACAGAGCATAGCGGAACATATAGGGGTGCCGGCTTCCGGGCTGGCCGGAAAGAGTTTCTATCCTTTGATAAGGGGTTTAGTCTAATAAGGAGAAGCTGTTAAAATGAAGATGTCCTACATTATCGAAAAAAAACGCGATGGTAAAGATTTGAGCCGGGATGAAATAGAATTTCTAGTCCGGGGTATTGCTGTTGGTACTATTCCCGACTACCAGATTTCCGCCTGGGCTATGGCGGTATATTTTCAAGGCATGAGCCCGGGGGAGACCCGGGATTTGGCTCTGGCCATGGCCTATTCCGGCGAAGTGATAGAGCTTTCCGCAGTGGAAGGGGTCAAAGTGGACAAGCATAGCACAGGTGGGGTGGGAGACAAAACCACCCTGGTAGTTATTCCGCTGGTGGCGGCAGCCGGTGTACCCGTGGCTAAAATGTCCGGGCGGGGCCTGGGCCATACCGGGGGAACCATCGATAAATTTGAGTCTATTACTGGATTTAAAGTGGAAATGGCTCACCCGGCTTTCTTGCAGCAGGTAAGTCAGATTAAGGCGGCGGTGGTTTCCCAGAGCGGCAACCTGGTGCCGGCTGACAAAAGGCTTTATGCCATCCGGGATGTGACCGCAACCATAGACAGCCTGCCTTTGATAGCCTCCAGCATAATGAGCAAAAAAATCGCTTCCGGGGCAGAGGGAATAGTACTGGATGTTAAAGTGGGCAGCGGCGCCTTTATGAAAAGTTACGAGAAAGCTGCTCAGCTGGCTCGAATCATGATTGATATTGGCCGGGGAGCAGGCCGCAAGGTTGTGGCTCTGCTCAGCAATATGGATCAACCCCTGGGAAATGCGGTGGGCAATGCCCTGGAGGTTAAAGAAGCTATTGATACTCTGAAAGGGCAGGGACCTCCCGATCTGGAAGAATTGTCGCTGGAGCTGGCGGCGCAGATGATATTTCTGGGGGAAAAGGCCAGCAGTATTAATGAGGCACGGGAACTGGCCCGGTCTGCTTTGAAAAGTGGTTTGGGCCTGGTCAGCTGGAAACAGATGGTAGAGGCCCAGGGAGGGAAACTGAACTATTCCCTTCCCCACTACGGGCTCCCGGAAGCTGCGATTAAGGAGAAGATTACGGCGGGCCAGCGAGCTTATGTAGAGCATCTCAATGCGCTGGAAGTGGGGCAGGCCGCCATGCTTCTGGGAGCGGGGAGAGAACAAGTGAGAGATATAATCGATCACGCTGTAGGTATTGAGTTATTTAAAAAACCGGGAGACCTGGTAGAAGCCGGGGATACCCTGGCGCTAATCCATGCCAATGACCCCGGTCGCTTGGAAACAGCCCGGAGACAACTCTTGCGGGCCTACCGCTTCAGTGAACAGGCCCCGGAGAAAAGCCCCTTGATTATTCAGCTCATCAGTTAGCGCCGGGATTATTTTTTTCGAATACCTTCTCAGCTTTCCAGGAGGCAGTCATCCAGAGCCGGCAGCTCATCTTCCAGATATTGCGGCTCTCCCAGTTCATTGATTCGGATATCCCCGGCCTGTCCATACTGGTACAGCTGATCCAGCAGTTCCACGGCGGCACGGATTCTGGTTCTCAGCAAATAACCCCGGGTTTCTGTGGCTTTAAGCACTTGCTCAATGTCCAGGTTGGCAGGCCAATCATAGGCCTGAGCGTGAAAATCCCGCAGTTGTTCCAGCACTACCTTAATCTCCGCCGGACTAAGGGCCTGTAATTGCGCTGCGGTCTTGATAGAGTTGAGAACCTTCTCCACCGGTTCTCTTTCACTGCGTTCGACATAGACGCTGTTCAGGTTTTCATACTCATGCCGGCCTTCGATTACATCTTCTATAAAAGAAGCGGTCAGGGCAAAGATGCTAAAAGTTGATTCCAGGTGCGAATATTGTTCCGGGAAGAGGAAAGAAGCCATATTTGAATAGGCTTTTAGCCGGGCTTTTTTACCCAGGCGTCCCACCAGCTCGCCCTCATCAAAGAGAATTACCCAGCCGTTGAAGCCCAGCAGCTTGAACAGGTGGCTTAACATGGCGAAGTAATCTGTGCTGTGCCTGCTCTTGGTGAAAGGGGTCGCAAAGCGAGCTGCCTGGCCGAAGATGCGCTTGTAAACCTGGCGGAGGCGTGAAGTACTGATGAAGTCACCCTCCAGGTCGGCCAGCAGCAAGTATTTGTCGTCCGGGTCATCTACATGCAAATAGGAACGGAATACGAAGAACAGCTTGTCCGTTTCCAGGTGTTTGCTGGTAAAAGATAGTATATCCTGGGCTGCCTGGCTGTTGGGGGTCAGATCCTGCAGCAGCTGTTCAAACCCGGGCTGCAGCCTGCCGGGCAGGTAGGTATTGGACACCAATTTTTGGTATACCAGGTAGAGCTTATCAAAAGGCGTTTCCTTGCTCAGAGAAAGCAGGCTGACCACCATGTTGTTGTTGTGGGCCAGGTTAACAACGGTGTTCAGGAGATGGGTTTTGCCTTCGCCGTAGCGCCCGGTTATGACCATACCGCTGGAATCCCCGCTCTCCATGACCTGGTCCAATTCGCGGGAAAGCTGCCGCATCAATTCCGGCCGGGCCGAGGAAAAATAATGGCCTACTGCCCGGGAAGAAACCCCCGAACGCAAGGCTTCAATTACTCTCTGGGCTTCAAAATTCATTGTTCCTCCACTCCTCCCTGTAAAGTTGACAGGATTACCCGCCGGGGAAGAGATACCTTGCCAAAGCGGGCCCGAGCGTATAATTCCTCGGCAGTGCTCAGGCTGAGCGGCCTGGCCCCTTCATCGTAGCGGTTTATCAATCTGGCCAGACGGGTGGACATCTCCACGATTTTATCTGGTGTATAGACTTCATCGACCAGGCGATCCAGGTCTACGATATCCGCAAAACGGTTAAAGCGCTCGCCTTCAATCTCGTTTTGAATCCGCATCCATAGGGCAGGATAGGACTTCAGCCCCCATCTATCATCATCCATCAAGCGCCGGTCGAATGAAAAAACAAACATGACGCATTTCAAGGTGTCGATTTCATCGATTAACTCTCTAATACTCTCATAGGCGTCCTCACGCTTCATGCGAGTGTAGCGAAGTTCCGGCATATCATCTTTTCTCACCAGAATATCCAGCTCATCGATAGAGATTATCAGCCCCTTGTAACCCGCCAGGCGACAAATTTCCACCAATGAACGCAGCATATGGCGGGCATTGTATTTGGTCACTTTGCTCGGAGAGAGGCCCAGACGGCGGATAGAGGGAAGACGTGCTTCGCGGTTCCCTTCCAGCCATAATTGCAAGAGGCGGCAGCTGGATTCCTCCAGGGTAGGGTGCCCCATTATACTGCCGGTCAGCAGGGCGCAGGCCAGAGCAAAATTGTTGTCAATGAGCGGGTTGGAGAGAAACAATTGATTCAGTTGCTGCCTTATCTCCAGTTTGGTCAAGGGATCCAGCTTTCCCTGGCTGGCTAAATAATCCACCAGGGTCATATCCTGAGGGATGGCCTCAGGGTCATAACCCACTTGCCGGATAATTTCATGACTGCAGAGCTTTAAGCGCTCCAGCAGGTTGACCTGGTGCAGGACGGCACTGTAAATCTCTTTGAAATCATGAATCCATACTTCCCGGGCGGACAGCTTTACCGGGATATAACCCATATTTTCCGCCTCCAGGGCTAGCATTTCCAGGAAATGCGTTTTCCCGCTTCCGCTGCGGCCGGTCAGAAACTTGATCTTGCTGCCGCCCCGCGCCAGGTATTCAGCCAGGTATTTTTCCCGCCAAAAATCCAGCATGAAAGCAGTGCCCACCGATATTTCCTGCAGGAACTCACGCTTGCCCGGAGAGTGTCCCTTTTTTAAACAGGCCAGCGCTGACTTGATATCGTTGTCCAATGCGTCATCTCCTTTTAAGCTTGGCCTGGAGGACGGCATAACGGCCTGAACCGCAACGCTTCATTTGCCCAGGCT
>ENA-UOOM01001652-UOOM01001652.1-fermentation-metagenome-genome-assembly--contig:-NODE-1652-length-20653-cov-7.983299_pt1 | contig 20653 bp, 41 predicted proteins | sample MGYA00245781_ERZ724031 | MGnify/ENA primary metagenome ERZ724031 (study PRJEB28704, sample SAMN03018317) | fermentation metagenome | biome: anthropogenic terrestrial biome; feature: soil; material... | reverse complement strand
TGGATGGCATCGAGAATCGAGACGCCATGCTGAGGCAGCGAAGAAAGGCAGACCGACCCACGCCAGGGCATCAAGAGCAAGGCCAGTCAAAAAGACGCCGGATAGCTGGAAATACACCTCGTCGCGTGAAGCATGGAATCACGCGGTCGGAGGAGAATGGACCGCCAAGGAGTTCATGGATTACTCCGGAAAGGACTCCATCGCCGGGGCTGTGGACGCCTTCCTGGACGACTACCCATCGAAGGATTTAGAGGACCACCGGATCCCAGGAAGCAACGCCAGAGAGATGCTCATCAAATACATCTCGCGGGACATGGGATCGGATAAGCTACGCGCATACACCAGAGAAGTGGACGGGCCACAAGATCAGGAGTGGGCCGCGATCGTCTCCGATTACAAGGACGGCAGGAACGACACGCTGCCAACTGAGGACGAAGTTATCCGATACATCAAAGCAGGAGCGTTCGATCCAGACGCCGTCGTACAAATGTATAGGTCAGACATAACTCCCGACATGGCTGGACTCCGAACGAGCGCCGGGACGGGTGGCTACTCCGGTACGGTCGGCTACAAGATCTCCAATGGCGATCTGCGCGTGGAAGACCTCAAGTCCAGATGAGCAGATCCAAAAACCCTTTCCGTTCTTACTTTTGCAAAAGTGTGACCCCCATTTCCCAGGGGGCCGGCGGGATCCAACGAGTGGATGATTTCTACGGATCGATCGCTTTACAGCTTAGTATCAATCCATTTTCTGGTTGATTTCAATCCACAGGCCGAAGCCTGACGCTCCGTAATGAGCGTCCCGAATATAACTAGCTATCTTCGCCCTCCGGACTCCCTCGTTTTTCATCCAGCGCGTTGAAGGCCGCGCGGACCGAGCCGAAATGCCGGCGCGTCGCGTTGTACAGCCGCTTATCGGCCCTCTGTATGGTAGTGGCGCGGACGTCCTCCCCACGGTCCCGGAGCGCCCTCAGCTCGCGCAGCACCTCGTCCCCGGTCATGGCCGCCGCCCGCCGCCCCCTGGCCCTGGTGACCGGCACGCCTCCCAGGGGCAGCCCCGCCTCCGCGCGTCGCCGGCGGTCCAGGGCGGCGTCCACTGCCTGGTAGAACGATCCGTAGTACCGCCGCGCCGCCTTGTAGACGCTGGGGTCCGCCTCCTCGACCACCTCGGCCGTCAGCGGCAGGCCGGAGTCCATGTGCCGCAGCAGCCACAGCAGCGTATTATCACCGTCCAGCGCCCGCCGCTTGCGCACCCCGGCGTAGTCGATGCCGGCCGCCGCGACGGCCCTCTCCCAGGTTCCGAAGCGGTACGCCCCGGCCGCGACCAGATCGGGGCGGGCCGCCTGGACGCGGACGTGGCCAAGGTCCTCCCCCCGTGAGCGCATCGCCCTGATCTCGCCGATGATGGCCTTGGGCGTCCACCGCCTCCGGTGGCGGACGCGCTCCAGCCCGGCAGCCTTCAGCGCCGCATCCAGGGAGCCGAAGTACCTGACGCTCGCATAATAGAGCGGCCCTGAAAGGCTCCGCAGCTCCTTGAGGGACATCTCCACCCCGGCGGCCTCCAGCTCCCTCAGATCGGCGACGATGCGGCCGCAGCTCCACCTAGTGTTGGTCATGCCTCACCGCCGAGGCGACGTAACGCACGATCTCAGGATAGTTCACGGCCGCCCCCAAGGGCCAGCGCCCTTGGCCCTGGCCTTGCTCAGCATGTTGTTGACCGACTGCCGGCTGATGCCCATGCGCCTGGCGATCTCCACGGGGGCGAGGCCCTGCTCCCTGGCCGCGGCAGCCTCCGACTCTCGGATGGACAGCCCGTATTGGAGCTGTAGCTCCCTCTCCCTGATGCACAGCTCCCTGGCGTCATCACCACTCATCGTATCCCTCCGGCATCGTCAGCCCGATCCTGCTGTCGTAGGACATGCCCTCGCCCATGCGGACATGCACATAGCCCTTATCATCGACGCGATACCCGAGCGCGAGCACCAGCCGCACCGGGACCGGTAGCAGGTAATCGTCCACGTCGTCGCCCTCGACCAGCTCATCGATGAGCACGATGAGGCTGTGGCCGCCGTCGCTCACGTAGACATACGCAGCGTCAAGCTCCGGAGGGAGCGACCGCACGTAGCGCCGTCCCTCCACCACCCACGGGCCGAGCTGAGCGCGTCGCGCCATCTCCGACGGCATCGCTCACTCCACCCCCATTTGCTTAATGGGCCGTTTCTTCAGCATCTCCGCCGTCCAGTTGAAGGCGTCCACCTCTTCATCGGTCAGGCGGGAGATGTCTACAGCGTCACCCATGGCACTCCTGATGGCCATCTTCATGATCTTTTCCATGCGGAACCCCAGCATATATTTGGCCTTACCCTCGAACTTGGCCAGATGGTCAGATGCAAGCTTAGCCTGAGAGGAAAACTGGTCCTTTGCGAACTCTTGTTTAGCCTCCTCGCGCAACCCCCTCAGTGTGTGCCTGATGACCAAGTACAGGTCCTTGCGGACCTCGGACGGGTTCTTGGTTCGCTGCTCGGTCCGGTAGATCACGGTTAGGTCATCGTATCCGATTTTCCTCGGAGCTATCTGCTTCTGAAACTCCAGTTGCTCTGCATTGTTCAGGGCCAGGTATGCCTCGCTGGCCTTGGTTATCTTGTCGTAGTTCATGTTTTCACCTCACCATGTGTGGTATCTCATTATCTCGGTCGTCCCGTCCGGCATGGCGTACTCGGTGACATGATCCAGGCTGCACTCCTCGCGGGGGTCGTTGCAGTCCGCCATCCACGAGCGCAGCAGGACCTTCTCGCCGGTGCGCTTCGCCTCGGCGAACTTCGCCTGTCGCTCCTCCTCCCTGGCCCTCTGCTCGGCCTCCTTCGCCTCCCTGGCCGGCCGGGTCAGCTCGGCCGCCTGGGGGAAGGTGAACTCCTTGCCCAGGGCCTTGATGATCTCCCAGTTGACCTGGGTGCTGTATGCGACATCCTTGGCGGCCCCGATCTCCTTTAGCGCCTTGGCCGCCTCGCCGAACACCAGGTACAGCGGGATGCCGTCGTAATCCTCGACGGTCGGCACGATCATGACCTCCCCGGCCCGGATGGCGCGGGCCTCTTCGACCCTGGCCGCTTCCTCGGCCGCCTTCTTCTCGGCAGCCTCCTTCTCGCGCCGCAGCAGCTCAGCCATGATCTCCGGCTTCATCCGCTGGAAGAGCTTCTTCTCCTCCTCGGTGAACGCCTTCCCACGACCGGGGAAGATGGCGAGGGCGTCGCCCCTGCGCTCGATGTGGTACTTGGTGATCATGTTAGAGATCTCTCTCTCACCTGGGTACAGCTCCACGTCGAGATAGATCAGGGAGGGGTCCTCGCGGGCGATCTCCTGGGCCTCCTCGACGCTGAGTCCCATGCGGTGCTCCCCCATGGGAGTATGGTATTTGCAGAGGGTTAGGCTGTGTTCCCTCGCATGCTCCATAGCCTCCATTCCGTGCAGTCTCCTGGGCATGTCTCACGCCCTCATTATGGTCATGATGCTGTTGCACTCGGCACAGTCCAGATATGGGCGGCCGTTCTCATCGAACTCCCCGCCCATTTTCCACTCCTTTCGAGTATAGTCTCCTGGAGCGGTCCATTTGTGACCGTTCGGGCAGGTCAGCACGTCGCCCGCATGTACGACCGTCTCTATCTCACTGTCAAGCGGTAGCAGGTACTCGCGGAAGCTCAGATCGAGGCCGAGGCCATCCGGGTCGATCTTGCCAGGGCTGCCCCTCACCCACCGATATAGGAGCGTATCCTTTTCGACCGCCTCTGGATACTCGTCAGCTTTCATTTCCTCGTTATCCCAGAGCGTGGCATCCATCTCTCCGTCGATGACGGAGAGAATATCGACCGAGAGGTCGGCTGTCTTGTACGAGTAGTCCTGGGCGACGATGACCTTGCCATCCTGGAGGTAGTACAGGCAGATGCCCCCCCCGTTGTCCTGGTAGACCTCGATTGCCTCGATCATCGCTTGCGCCCTCTGGAGCTGCGCCATGCGAACATCGCGTTCGATGTAGGCGGCCAGCATCTTTTCCAGGTCCTCCGGCGCGTTGTCCTGCCAGTCTCCAGGTATGCCGTCAAGGTAAGTGCTCACTGCATAACTGATAGTCATGCCCGGCGAGTATCGCATAAATTCCTCCGTGGTCTGCCCGCCGACGAACAGATCCCACAGCTGCCCGGCGCGCTCGTAGTCCACGGCAGGGATCCCCTGTAGGATCTCCACGCGGCCGCCCTGCATGTAGATGCTGCCGTCGTGGCCGTATTCGCCGCCGCCGACCGCGCCGACATAGCGCTGGTTGCCGGTCAGCTTCAGCAGCTCATTGATGTACCGCTGCTCCTCGTCGGCCGTCGCGCGGCGCAGTTCCTCGCCGCTCTTGTAGTCGTAGATCATCGCCCTGTCGTTGTTCCGCTCGGTCTGTTCCATATTCCTCAATCCTCCGGGGTTCTCCCCCCGACAATACCCTAAATGGTTTACATGTATATAGTAATTACGTTGATATAGATAGCTAGTCCGATATGACCCCCGTCCTCAAACGACTCGCGATACTTGCATGCGAGGGCAAGGGCTTCTATTTTGGAAGAAGTACCAGGTAACCGGCCAGGATGATGATATTTGATGAACATCACATTATGATGGACATTTAATTATAGAGAGTTTTATAACCTCGGACGGCATACCCTGTAGCATATTGGAGGCAACCAATATGCAAGAACAAACGCAGGAGCCAACAGGAACTACGAGCCAGAGTTCTCCTGACCGTAACAAGGTCCGGGAGATCGTTATGAATGTAAAGTCCGGGATCCGGGCCAAGGCCGAGCTCAAGAGGTGCGGCTGTCAGGAGTGCAGAGCGGCCCTCTGCATCCTCAACGGAGGCGCGTGAGCATGGCTATCACCGGATTCGACCGGAACATCAACCAGGGAACCGCCGTCTGCGACCACTGCGGCAAGCGCACCTGGAAGAGCAACATCGACCACGGTTATTGCGACAGGTGCAACGCCATATTCGGCGCTGACATCACGCTTACTGATAACAAACCTGACTCGCCGGAGGCGCTCCAGGCGATCAAGGCCATCAAACAGGCGCTCAACGCTCAGGACTACCCACCGTTCCCTGACGACGGGCAATGGAATAGCGAGGAATCCGCCAAGATCGTGGCCGAGCACGTCGCCGCCAGGAAGGTGGCCTAATGCCAGCTCGTCAAAGAAGCCGGGGCCACAAACTCGTTAGCAAGCCATGTCCAGGTTGCGGAAGGCCGTACAAAGGCATCGATGACGCAGGAGATGTCCACACCGAGTGCTACTGGTGCGAACGCCGCAAGGCGAAGAAGGCGGTGGCGTGATGGCCAACTATCCCACTCAGTGGAAGGTTATCAGCAACTACGTCGGCGGCGACGATGTGATCTATCAGGCCTGCCGGCAGAAGCGCGCCCTACGCCCTGGAGAGCCGGAGCACAGCGGCGTCCTGGACATACGCGGCGTATACCATTCCCGCGAGGAGGCCCAGGCATACGTCGACCAGCTCAACGGGGGTGCGTGAGCATGGCCGAGCTCGTGCAGGACCACATCGAGCTGGGTAACCTGCTCTACCGCATCAGGCGGGAGACGACCGACCCTGCCATTCTGCCGGTCATCAACGAGGCGATCGCCAAGAACTGTGAGATCATCGGCACCGCCGACCGCGGCGGATACGGGAGGGAGTGAGCATGGATACCATCCTCATAGGATGCGACCATGATGGACGCCCCCTGCTCGGAGGGAATGCGGTGGACAGGGCGGCCGACGCGCACCGACTGGAGGCTGTTGAGGAGGCACAACCCGAACGCGTCCACGAGTGGTGCACGGCACGTGACCATGCCGGCAAGTACCGCGTCTGCCTGCGCACTACGGCCTACCGCAAGGGGTGGAGTGTCACCGGACAGTTCCGGCGCTATGGGAGGGCGTGAGCATGTCCAAGAGCAAGTATGCCCACACCTGGGTGGTGGAGGGGGACTTCTGGGGATTCCGCGTCAAGGTCAAGGCCCACTCGGAGAGCGAGGCCAAGGCCAAGGTGAGGAAGATGGTCCGGGAGGGCAAGCTCAAACCCAAGATACAGAGCAACATCTTCTACGCCAGCAGGGACAACTGGGAGGACTGAGCATGGCCACTCTCTCGGAGCGTATCAACGAGGTCATGCTGGAGCTCGACCAGCAGCACTCGCTCATCAGAAAACTCGTTCGAGAGGTCGAAGCCATCGACGGCATCGAGGCTGTTCCGTACTTCGCTGACCTTCCCGAGTGGCTCGCCACGGCGGACAGGATGGCCGCCAGCACCGTCAACGCGCTCGACCAGGCCGCTAAGTGCGCCAAGGCAGGGGGGGCGTGAGCATGGCGACCTGGCTCAAGTCCTGCAACGGGGCCGTCTGCCCTCGGACCGGAAAGCCGATCAAGCCTGCCGGGAGCAAGTGGGGCAGCCGCGCCAAGCCGTGCGTCGGCAAGGACGGCGAGAAATGCGAGCATCTCGGGCAGTATCGAGCCTCGCTATACTACGCCTCGGTCCAGTGCCGCTGTAAGGGGCCTGACGCGATCGCTACAGTGGAGTGAATGGCATGCCACGCCTCAGCAAATGCTCTTTTTGCCCTCATGGACTCACTGACGATATTGGCTCCACATGCGGAGCGGAGGACGTTCTCAACGATCCTCAGACCAAGCCCATCGTCCGGAGGACCATTGAGACCGATTGTAAGGATTCCGAGAGGAGGTTCGGGGAACGCTCCTCTCTCCCCGTAATGATGGTGTTCGCCTGAACTGGACCGTTCAAGGAGATTAGATCATGAAACCACGAAGAAAACTGTACGAGCTGCTCGTCAAGAACGAGATACCGACAAAGCAAGCCAAGGTACTGGCATGTTTTGAGAACGACAATGAGCGACTGACCTCCTGGGAAATCCAGGTCCGGACCAGACTCCAACAGCCACAGATCAGCACCTCCACTCGCTGTCTGCAAACGAGGGGGTGGCTTAAGGTGACCACGATCCCGAAGCCTGCCAAGGGCCGTCCGTACTTCGAATACGCTCTGGCCCACCCAATGCGGGAGATACTGGAAAAGGTAGCCGAGTGCAGGATGGCCGATCTAAGCAAAGCTCAGGGATACATCGATGAGCTACTGGCAATAGACGTCTAGTGGGGATGAGAGAATGGAGGCAACCAAAGACAGTCAAGACCTCGGGAGCAACGAGCCAATTGTGTCCCGGGACATCTATCAGCGCAGCGAGACCATACCGCTCGATCGCATCACGACCAGCGGGAAGAACCCCCGCAAGAGCATGGATGAGGAGCAGCTCATCAGCCTCATGCGTGACATGGCAAGCAACGGCCTCATGCAGCCTGTCCTCGTCCGCCCGATCGGGCCGGAGTTCGGCGGTCGCTATGAGCTCGTGGTCGGCCATCGCCGCCTGGAATCGGCCAAGCGGCTCGGCTGGAACGAGATCCGATGCACCGTCCAGGAGATGAGCGACGACGACTCCTTCGAGCGCATGGGTCTGGAGAACCTCGACCGCGAGGACCTCTCCCCACTCGATACGGCCATGTGGCTAAAGGAGGCGTGGGAACGAGCGAAGGCCAGGGGAGAGAAGCAGGAGGACCTCGCCAAGCGGCTGGGAAAGAGCCAGGGATGGCTTTCCAACAAGCTCCGCGTGGCGTCCGCTCCCGAGCCTCTCCTCCAGCTCTACGCTCAGGGAAGGATCTCCGACAAGCACGTTCTCCAAGTGCTGCCGTTCCAAGAGTATGCCATCTATCGCGGCATCGTAGCATATCTGGACAACGCCACCAAGGAAGGCACCGTCTCCAGCCGCAAGCTTGAGCAGGAGATCGAGCAGATGATCCGCCGGGGGGACGGGACCGAGTACTGCCTCAACCTGGACGATTTTCCGGTAAATATGCGATACTTGAGAGGTCTGTTCGACTTCTCGAAGTGCGACGGATGCAAGGAGGTCCGTCCCCTGATCGTGTTCGGCGGAGCAACGCACCGCTTCTGCCTGGACCGCTCATGCTGGGCCGATCTTCTCAACCAGGCCAAGCAGCAGTACGAGAAGGCAAAGGAAGAACCGGAACGCCACGACGAGACCTCTGATGAAGTACCGAACGAGGCCTCCGCTTACGACGGGCTATTGCAGGAGTACAAGGAGCTCTCTGACAGGATCTACAAGCTCCCCGCTACCTATGGTAATCCGAGCAAGGAAGAGAAGGACCTCAAGAAGGAGCGTTTGCAGCTGCGCAAGAAGCTCAAGGCGATGGCCCCTCTCAAGACCTGCTGGTTCTGTTGCGGGTTCTCGATCAATAACTACGAGAGCCCCTGCCGGAACGGGAAGCTGGACGAGGGGGCCGTGCCGACGGATGCGTGTCACGTCTGGGAGATAGCTCGAGGTGAGGGCTACCTGACCGAGGAGTGCACGGTGGCCATGCAGGAGATGCATGAGGAGATCGCGGCGAGAGAGGCGGCGGAGCAGGCGGCCGAGGATGAGCCGGACGAGGGCGACAACCCGACCGACCATGAGCCTGCCGGCACCGCCCCCTGGTGGGAGGGAGGGCCGCTCGACACCGTCAACGGCATGCCGTGGCATAGGGCGGTAGCTCGCTGTCCGAATGGGTCCTACGTCATTCTCATGCCGGGCAGCTACACGTACGACTCGGAGGACGGGGACTTGACCGTGACGCTGTCCGAACCGCATCTGTTCGGAGGCCCCGCAGATCCGCTGGAGGCATTGGTCGAGATCCTCAACGGCCGCGTCCCCACCATCGATGAGGTCAAGGTCCGCAACCCCACACACTACGAACCGGCAAAGGGCGAGGCCGCCAACGTTGATGCTGCGACGGATTTACCGGCAAATTCGTTCGACTACCAGATTGTGGATCGAGGGGAGGGCATGACCCATGCCGAGAACTGCACCAGTGAACATGACGTTCCGGTAGAACGCAAACCCTCCAAGGAGGAGGTCATCGCCCGGGAGCTCCCCCGCGCCCGTCTTCTCGACAGCCATAAGCGCGATCTTCTCTGGCTATTGACCGAGGAAGGAACGGAGGGGTATGCGGAATATCTGGAGATCCTCCTTGGGAAGCCTCTTGAAGATGGAGTCGACATCGCCGACGTTATCGCCTCGCTGACGTCCGCTCAGCTCGACCAGGGCCTAGTGCTCATGGCCGCTGACTACTACATCCACGGAGGTTCCCGGATCCCTGCGGAGGAAGAGATCGTGAAATATCTCTTTCCCAACAGTAAGAGCGAGACCGATCTGGACATGTCCGATGACATTGGTGAGGTATTCGTCCTGAACAACGAACTGGACTGCCAGCTATCCATGTGGAGAGACCGCATACGCCGGAACTACGGCAGCATGGACGAGCTCAAGGCCATCGTCAAGGAGGGCGGCGGTCTCCCGGCCATGCTCATGTATGCCGAGTACGAGCAGGTCCTCCGGCGCTCCCAGGCCATCAAAGAACGCTACAAGGCATTGGACGCTAGGGAGAAGGAGCGCCTAAAGGCTCCCGCCGGAGGTGACCGCCGATGAGGTATGATGATATCGTCCCTCACATCCAGGACATCATCGGCCAGTATGGTTCGATGCGCCTGACCGTCAGGCAAATCTACTATCGTCTGGTGGCCGGGCAGCTCGTCCAGAACTCCCAGCAGTCGTACAAGAGCATCGTCGCTCTGCTGGCTAAGGCCAGGCGGAACGGCGACATCGACTACGACGCCATCGAGGACCGCACCAGGGAGGTCAAGGAGGGCGAGAAAGATGAGCACTCGGCCCTGAGCTACTTCCAGTCCTTCTACGACTATGTCAAGGGTCTTGACCAGAACTACGACATGCCGCTGTGGTGGGGGCAGCCGACCATCCCCATCGTTTTCGTTGAAAAGGAAGCGCTGGCCAGCGTGTTCGAGGAGGTGACCGACCGGCTCGGCGTGGACCTGGTCGTATGCCGTGGCTATCCATCGCTGACGCTCATGTATGAGCTGTCAGAAAGGATCTCCGACCGCCTCGGCCAGGACGCCGTGGAGGAGGTCGTGGGCATCTACTTCGGTGACTACGATCCGAGCGGTGCGGACATAGAACGGGCCGTGGGGGAGAGCCTGGACACCGATTTCGGCTCGTACATGAACATCGAGAGGGTGGCCATCACCAGGGAGCAGATCGCCCGGTACAACATCCCCCCGGCCCCGGCCAAGCGGACCGACAGCAGAACAGCCGGGTTCGTGGCCAGGGAGGGAGTCGCCTGGCAGGTGGAGCTGGACGCCATCGAGCCCAGGACGTTGCAGGGCATCATCAGATCGGCCATCCTGGCGCACTATGACCCTGACGTGAAGCAGGAACGGGACGAGGAGCTGGAGCGGCGCAGGGCCAAGATTCGTCGCTGGATCGAGGAAAGCGTTGACATGGAATACCAGGCGGAGGACGGTGAGGAAGCATGAGCTGCCCTCTCAAGCCCGGCATAATGTGCGAGGGGACGCCAGAGCTAGCGTCCTCGACGCCATGCCCATCCTGTCCACGTGGACGCGCTAGCGGCCGAATGAGGCCGCTACGCCAAAACCTCATTCTCCAGACGCTACACCAAACCGCTTCGATCGCGGAGGTTTTCTGAATGAACAAGAACATCATACTTTGTCACCCAGACCGGAACGGCGACCCTGTCGCCGAGGTCTTCGGCGAATTGCCGGACGCGCTGATGGCGCTGTCCGATGAGACTGAAACGGACGATAGCAGGTACGAGAAAAAGTACTCCGGTCATCTGCTGACCCTGAACATCGGGTACAGGGACGTAAGAAAAACGCACGATGTCCGGAAGTCAGATGAGGAGTACGCCATAGAGCTGGCCCGTGCGGTCCTGTTCGATGAGAACTACTCGCCAGAGACTGAAAAGAGATCAAGATTCACCGACCCCTCATGGGAATCGGCCATCTACATAGCCCTGCGCCGATGGCGGGAGAACGAGACCGAGATCGACCAGGATGTCCCCGTAAGGCACATGAAGAAAAAGCAGAGGATCGGATGGCTCACGGAGGAAGTCTACTACGAGCCGGAGATCAACGCTGCCAACGATGCCCTCCTCCACTACCTTACCGAGTCCCTGGGCTTCGTCTGGGAATGGGAGGGATGGGACCAGGAGCCCAGGTTCATAGCGAATGGCCTGGTGCGCATCCCGGGGACCAAGATCGTCCTCAACCTCGATGGCGAGTACATCCTATCCCCGCGCTGCGACCGATGCGGTATGAAGACCGGATTCTGCCGATGCTCCGAGGACCTGAGCGAGATGATCGAGGAGTCCGGCAAGCCACACCGGTGCAACGGCTGTTACTTCCGCCAGGAGTTCGAGGAGGCCAAGGCGGAATATCTCAGGACCGGCACGATTCCCCGAGACGTCCTGGATGACCTACGGGACCTGGCCGAGAGAATAGCCAATAAGGGGTCATACAAAGGGGATGATTGGGAAGAGGTCGAGTTCGATAACGACGTGGACGCGATAGCGTTCCTAGCCAAGGCATACAGCGGCGAACAGGTCGAGGTCATGGAGTGGTACGAGTTCATCGAGAAGAACTGGGACGTATGGGTGGAGATCCAGGAAGACCATCTCGAAGATTACGACGACGACAGCTACTGTGAGTGTCCTCTGGGAGCGTGATGGCGTGATCGTTACCCTAGGGCGATACAAGATCCTGGTCCGGAGCGAGGAAACCGGCGAAGTGGTGGCAGCGAACGCTGAGCACGAGAGCGTTGAGAAGGCCATGAACCATCTAAAGGGCCGGGCGAAGGAACACGCTGACAAGCGGTGGACGCACCTGCCATACGCAATTGTCAAGGTGGAGCATATCTTCGGCCTTGATCCGCTCGAAGAGCTCCTTGAGGACGGTGATCCCCATGCCTGAGCGCCGCGTGTTCGAGGGCGAGGTGCATGACTACCGCGATCAGGGTGGCCGCATGTGGTTAAGGCCAGATGGGTCAAAGCGGAGCATGGTCCTCCCGACGGCATTTGTCAAGGACCTGGGCGGCAATCGCGTCCGCGTCACCGTCGAGGCGCTGCCCACCAGGGAGGATGTCAATCGGCAAACCAATGAGGTCCTGGCCCAGGAGCATTGCTACATCGGCCCGGCAGGAGCGACACGCACCGCCGAGGAGATGGAGGCCAAGTACAGGGAGCTACGGGCGAAGGCCGACGCTGGCGACGTACCGTCGCAACACCAGTTGGAGCTGTTCGACTGGCTGGACCACGATATGTGGGCCATATACGATATTGATGAGACGGCCGGGGGTGAGCGCCAATGAGCGAAAACGAAGTCCGTTATTTGAGGGTAACGCCAAAAGGTGCAGAGCTATTGAACAAGGCCACAGGCCGGTTAAGCCTGATGGAGAACAGCGCACTTGCCAAAGAATGCCACGTATGCTGGGGCGATTCCCTCTGGGATAGCCTCGAACTCTCTAAGGCGGCTAGTAAACCGGCAACGGGAGAAATGTGGTTCTCTCGCCGCTGGCAACTGGCTGAGGAGTTTAAGGAGTGGGCCGCAAAGAACGATGCCGCAAGCTCCCCGCTCGGCGTCATTACCTGGCTATCGATGAAGTTCAACATAATCCCGAAGGAAGCTGACGGAGGTGAGCGGCCATGATCTCCCCGATAACCGGCAAGGAAACGGCCTGGGACGAGTGCCCCTACTGTGGTGCGGACATGGGAACCCACGGGCTCCCTCAATTCTGCCCCGATTGTGGTACCGAGCAGACCTATGAGGGCATGCCCCCGGAGCCGCCAGCGAGGAAGAAGGAGGGGGGTGAGCAGTGATGGCCCGCGACTTCTACCCATTCAACAGCACGTCCTTGGTTGTCGCCGAGGGAGACTATGCCGTCATTCAGAACCGCAACGGGCATCTCTGCGGCTATATGGTCCTGCCCGCTGCCGAGGTCCCCGAGGAATGGCACGGCGACTATGACGCCCCCGGTCTCCAATATCTCAACGTCCACGGCGGCATAACTTATTGTCGGGTCAATGGCGATCAGGTCGTGTTCGGCTTCGACTGCGCTGATGCTGGCGATGACGAGAACCGTTTACTACGCTTCCCCCGGCATGTGCTGGCACTAGCCGAGGACATGGGGCGACAGCTGAGGGCGTTCGCCTCCGTCTACGATGAGTTCAAGGCGGCGGACCGGGAAAAGCGCATCAGTATCCTAGAAAACATCCGGGAGAAGGCCGTGTTCAAGGAGGAGATCGGTTTCGGTGGCTTGCTAGATATGATGGCCGGTGGAACGTCCCTTGATCCATCAGATGGGGACAATGGGGGTGAGCAGCGATGAACGGCCACCCCAACCGCGAACCTAGCGTCCGCTACCTCGTGGACCTGGAAATCGTCCTGGACACCGCCGTCCCCTACCGGACGATCTTAGACGTGGTGGAGGCGGTGCGGTCGGAGATGCTCGGCCGGACCGGCATGAGGAACGACCGGGAAAGGCTCGACTTCGAGAAGGACCGCCTGTTGGTGCACAAGGAGCTGGAGTGGTCATCGGAGTTCACGATCGGCTGGAACCGGGCCACGCTGGCCAAGCTCCTGGAGACTCACGCCGATGCCATCGTCCGCCTTGACTACAGCGTGTGGGAGCGGAAGCACTGGAAGGAGGAGGACATGAAGGAGGACCGGTGTCTTCGGTACGAGCGCCCGACGAACGAAACGGTCGAGTTATCAGGGAGAGGTGAACAGCGATGAGCACTCAAAAATTCTCTCCGCTGGAATGGCTGCGGAGCAAGACAAAGGAGAGGATCGACGACTACAAGGAATATCTCGAAGATCACCCCGCCCCTCGCTGCATGGTCGAGGAGGAGTATGACAAGGTCACCACCGTCATCGAGGTGCTAGAGAGCGTTCTGGAGGACGTCGAGTCGGTCAATAGAGCGGTCCAGCCCTGGATATCAAAGGGTAGCATGGTGGACTTCCACCTCAACATGGCCTCCGACGAGGTGACCACGCCCAACCTGCGGATCCTCAGCGACGTGGTGGACCTCTGCGGTTCGCTCTACGTCAGGGTGGAGAAGGAGGGCCTGGTCTGTGTCAACGCGCTCACTCCAGCAGGAGGTGATCATTAATGGCATACGAGAAAACGCTTGTTGACGCCATGAAGTCGTGGGGCGAGATAAACTCCGTCCTGTACGCTCATGGATGCGAGGGCACATCATACTCCGAGATACCGGAGAAAGGCTTCCAGATAGAGTTCGTGCGCCGCGTGGACGGGCGGCCGACGCTGGTTCGCGTCCCGGTGGAGTACCGCTACCCTGACAGGGCGACCCCCGCCCAGCGGGAGCAGTGGAGGCGCACCAAGTGGCGTTCGCTGTTCCACTGGATAAAGGCTCAGTTCGACGCCATCGACCAGGGGATAGCCTCATACGAACAGGCGTTCCTGTCCGACACGGTGGTCCTCCTGCCCAACGGGGGGCGGTCCAGGGTCATCGACGCCATCCGGCCGGAGCTGAACGGGCGGGAGTTCAATCTCGCCAAGCTCCTGCCGGGGGAGTGCATCGACGCCACTTACGAGGTGAGACGATGAGCACGCTCGACGCATTCCTGGAGCCAAAGCAGTGCCGTTCAGATCTAGTTGCCGAGCAGAAGCGCCGCAAGGCGGAGATCGAGGCGCGGCGTCCAGCCGAGGTCCCGCACGAGATGCTCATGATGGAGGAAAGCGAGTTCATAGCCAGCTACCGCAAGGCCTACGGTGTCAACCCGAGGGGCATCGAGATCAATCAATGGTATCGAGCCGAGCGGCAGCGCGAGAGGCACAAGGAGAGGGGGCTGGTGCGATGAACCCCCACACTTGCCAGGGCACAAGGAATTACGCAGTTTGGAGGTTTTTCTAATGTCTCTCAACAAGACCAAGATCGAGTGGACGGACTATACCTGGAATCCCGTAACCGGATGCAAGCATGGCTGTTCGTACTGCTACGCTAGGGGCATCGCCAATCGCTTCGAGGGCTCTAAGGCGTGGCCCAACGGCTTCAAGCCGACATACCACCCTGACAGGCTGCTCGACATTCATCCTGGGAAGGCCAAGCATCTGCTCGGAAAGCGAGTTTTCGTCTGTTCCATGGCTGACCTATTCGGTGATTGGGTCCCGGAACGGTGGGTCGAGGACATTCTAGCGGTCATCGACAACTGGAGCGTGGTCCATGATTACAGGGAGAGACCGATCTTCCAATTCCTCACCAAGAACCCCAAGCGGTACGAGGAGTATACCTTCCCGGAGAACTGCTGGCTCGGGACCACTGTAGAGAGCGAGGCCCAGGCCCACCGCATCGATGAACTCTTGCATGCGGTGAACTACCAAGACAACTATGCGTTCGTGAGCTTCGAGCCATTGCTCGGCAAGGTCACGCACTCGCTGCATGGCCTGGACTGGATCATCATCGGTAAGCAGACCGGGCCAGGAGCAGATACTTATCCAGACCATGAGGCCGTGGACCACCTCTTCCAGAAAGCAAGCATCTACGGCATCCCTGTGTTCATGAAGGACAACCTCAGGTACGACCTCCCATTGAGGCAGTTCCCGAGTCGCCAGCTGGGGGTGAGCGCCGATGAGCAAACCCTGCTCAAACTGTGGTAAGGAGTGCCAGGATTACATGACCTACTGGAGCCGCCCACGGTTCAAGGCATTCCTGGACGGAGTGCGCCTGGTCTTTCCCAGGTACTACATCTGCTCGAAGTGCCAGGAGGCCCCATTCACCGAGAAGAAGAAACTGGAAGATGTCACGGTATCGGACATTCTGGGAGAGCCGCTTCACGAAAGAAAGGCAGGTTGGTATTTCATCCACGCACCAGGGGGTGAGCGCCAATGAACGACGGGTCATTGAAAGCCGTTTGCCCCTGGTGCGGTGCGCTCCTCTACGAAACGCTAGGGGAGGAGGAAAACCTCTGTCAAGCCGAGTGCCGCACCGAGGGGTGCAAGGGCTCAGAGTGCGGGTTCACCGTTCAGATCGGGCGCAAGCGGGACCGGATCATCTTCATCGAGGACGACGGCGACTTCGAGGAGATGGTCTACTCCATCCACTCTGGGGGCTGGCATCGTGACAAGCCCGAGATCGTCCACCAATACACTCCGAAGGAGAGAAAAATGGACCGGGGGTTCGGGCGACAGCTCGTTTTCGGGGAAGATGCCGGGGGTGATCGCCGATGAGCTATCGGCACAAGGAGCGGAAGTGTCCAGGATGCGAAGCCATGAGCAGGATGGCCGAGCAAACGCTGTGCCATGATTGTGCCGCTCTCCTCAGTAAGTCCAGAGCCATAATCGAGGCGTATGAGAGCGAGGTCCCGAAAGAGGTCTACTACTGGAACAATTTCAGCCTGTCGACAATGAGATTGGGAGGGACATTGGCTTCTCCATGTGTTCTGACCGGTAGCCGTGTCGAGAGCGAGATTAAACGATTGATCGAGTCGGTCAAGGACCCCACCCACGACCGCCAGGCGGGATGGGCCCGGTTCATCCCCGCCCTGTTCGGCAGGAGTAGAGAATGGCAGGACCAATGGACGGTGAAGCTCCCGATAGAGTTCGCCGCCCATCTCGCCCCTCTGGTGGAAGCGATCTGCGAGTATGGTCAGGCGAACTACGACTCGGGCCTCAAGGACGGGACCAACCTCCTCAAGCGTCTAGCCGAGGGGACACTCTCATTGAACGAGTTTGAGACCATCGACGCGAAGATGATCCGAAAGGACCAGGGCCAGGGAGGTGAGCGCCATGAATGACCAGGCACTCGGAGAGGCGATCCTGTCATCCACGGGAAAGGTCCGGGCCAGGGGTTACTCTGATGGATACCGGGACGGGCGCATGGATGGCATCCTCATAGGGGCGGCTATCTCGGCGGTGATTACGGTCATTGTGGCTCTCGTAGAGGTGCTGGCATGAGATACCGTCTATATCGCGCCCAGAATGGCGTGGAATACGCAGTCTATCCGAACAGGGACGAGGTGCGCCCCAGAACGCTGGACCTCTACATGCGCCGCTTCTACGGCAAGCGCATCCAGGCGTTCCATGCCATGCTGACCCCCGACGAGGCTGACGGGCTGGCCAAGGATCTGATGGCGATGGCCATGCGCCTTCGTGCGACGGCCGACCTCGAAAAAGAGGGTGATCCCCATGCCTGATTTTGCCATCTACACGCTGCAAACCATCCTGGGCGGCGTCGTCTTGGACATCAAGCATATTCGAGAGACCGGCACCCCCGACCTGCTCGCATCCTTGGGCGACATGGAGGCCAGAAGAGCATCGTTGTTGCGTGCCATCAAGATCCTGGAGCAGGCCGACAAACTGGACGGGGGTGATCGGCCATGAACGAGAATGACAGAGCCGCCCCTAGGCTCTCGAACGGCAAGCACCGGCGGTCGGAGGCATGCTTCCGTTACAAGCACGGCAGCTGCAAGGATCCCAGATGCACCTGCAAATGCCACGCGAAGGATGGTGAGCGGCGATGAGCGAGCAACCTGAGCGTTGTCCGTTCTGCCAAAGCCGAAAGGTGCAGCACCACGCAGGGACGATGTTCTTCTGCACGTACTGCTACGAGTATTTCGTCCACGACCCGGCCCCTGCCGCTCGCGCCAGAGGCGATCCCCATGCCTGAGCGGTGCGACTGGTGCGGACGGCCGACCAGGACGGCCAAGGATCAACACCTCTGCACCATTAGCGGGAAGGACTACTGGCTATGCGGCGGGTGCTATCGCAGGTCCCTGATACCGCTGCCACCCCCGAGCGCCGAGCTATGCAAGGGATGCGTCCATGAGCATGAGGAGGGCGCGGACGGAGGCTCAGCCGAGGTGTGCAGGTCATGCTGTGCGCCGGCCAGATGGGCAGATGCGTTCCTACGGCCGAAGAGCACGCCGGACGACATCGGCAAACCGTCCAACTACGAGGCCGAGGGCTACCAAAAACCCGTCGTGAGCCGCCAGGCCACGCTGGGGGGGTTCGCTTGAGCGCCTTGATCCCGACAGAAGCAGAGGTCTACCCCTCAGGCCGCAGGTTCTACGTGGTCCACATCTCTGATCATGCGTGGGACGTGATAAGCAATCATATGGACATGATGGAGGCGGAGGAGTTCAAACGAGCACACATAGAGACCGTGTGCCCGTTCGCCAGACGCCATCCGGAGGACATCCACATCGTAGAGGCAAACGGGAAGGACAACCTCCTGGAAAAGATGGCAACCATAGAACTCCGACGAGAATCGAGGTCGGCAAGGCTCCTCAAGGGACAGACCACCTTGGAGGCATGGGCTTGACGGCCTACATGCCGCAGGCCAAGACGGTCGAGTACATCGACGCTTACGAAGCGAGGTAGCATCAGCGATCGCGGCCCGGCGACCCCAAACGCTTCACCATCCTTTTTTTACTCGACCGACCCATAGTGATATGGGCGGGAGCGGCTCGTGTTGCCTCACGATTCGGTCCACCTGCGGGATCGTTGCCCTCCACGCTCACTTTATTTCACAAAATGATGCTCGGCAGAATCCGGCCGAGCCAGTGTTTTTGCCGCCGCCGAACCGGCTAGGGGGTCGAGAGATACATAATAGTAAAAAGAAAAGTTAATCACTATTTGATGCTCCGGAGCGGGATCTCGGCGTTTTCTCTTTCACCGTTCCGTCTGCCGCCGCCGTGTCGGTCTTGACCCTTCGATCCATCCTGGGTCCTTTTCACTTTCACCCATACCCCCCCACTCACTGATATATCGCCTACATTTCGTGCATGGATTGATAATATCGGTGTAGTAATTAATTGCTTGATTGTGATAAAGCAGTGAGGTATAGCCATGAGCATGATCGAGGAGCATAGGGTTAGTAATAAGGAAGATGAACGAAGAACTCTCTCCGTCCTGGAATGCGAAATAATTGTACACCGTACCGATAACGTGCAAATCGATGAGGCGGCGCTTCACGAGATCCTAAGACGAAAAAGGAAGGAAACCCTTAGCGAGATTTCTTCACTGGTTCAACAGTAGTGTTGAGCCGCTTGATGAAGATCCCGTCAGGGTATTCGTCTAGCTCGAAGGCTGCGACGAAATCCCCTTCCTTTACATCGAAAATCTCCCGCATCTTTTTTGAAATGACGATTTGGAAGTTCTCCTTCACCGGCGCAACGTCTAGCAAGCGAGACATGACCATGAATTATCGTACTATATTAAGAGAATTAACTACAAGTACATGGAGTTCAAATGTAATTTATTTACATCAATTCTTAAAGAACTTTTAAATATGAACTATACGATTTACCCGGCATGGAGCCAATCGCCATCAAACCGGTCAAAGGAAACTACCTTACGGCCGTACCGAAGAAGGCCCTCGATTGCATCGGGGTCCAGACAGGCGACGAGATTGCCTACTACGTTGATACTCAGACCCGCACGATAACTATCAGGCCCTCTCCGGAGGCCAAGGTTTGATATCTAGGGCAACAAGCCCCAATATCCAACGATCTTCTGATGCAGCGGAGGCAACCGATTGCAAGATTATTTTAGTCAGTGGAATGAATCCGGGGGACAGAGATGCTAAACAGAAATCAGGTTTGGTATCTCGATTCCCTACGCATAAACTTCTTAGAAACCCTACACCGGAGAAAGGACCTGGACCAGAACACGCTCACGGAGTACAACCGGATCCTGTGCATAGCGACGGAGGAATGGATCGCTGCTGGCTTCGACCCTTTGCCGAAGCGAGTCGGAGAGGATCATATCGATCATCTCCACCATGTTGTCTACCCTCGAACGCTGTCGCCGTATCAGAATCGCAAGCAGATCGCCACAGTTGGGCAGTACTTGCAGTTCTGCGGGAACAACATCGTGAAGAAGATGATGATCCCGTGGCCGCCGAACACCCGTCCGAACGCCCAATGGTACACGGACGAAGAGGCGGTAAGGATGCTAGACGCATCCGAGCGGAACCCCATGTGGCGGATGCTGATGCACCTGGAGCTGAGAATGCTCTGCCGGAGAGTGGACGCCAAGCGCCTGACCATAAAGGACGTCGAGCTGAACATGCTGCAAATACGCGGCAAGGGGCGGCAAGGCGGCAAGTGGAGAACCCTCGCATGGGCTCCCGAAACGCTCTCGGTGGTCCAGGAATACTCCGACTATCGCGAAGAATTGATCTCCAACGCATTAGAGATCAAGCCGAGCCAGACGATACCGCAGGAAGTGATGCTCTACGCGCAGTACGGATGGAAGCTGGGAGCGATGCAGGAGGGTGCCCTGGACGACATGCTCAAGGACATCGCCAATGCAGCGGGAATACCGTACAACCTGGCCACGCACCACACCAACCGTCGGAGCGGGGCCGGCATCTACATCCGGGCCAAGGTGCCGGTGAGGATAGTGATGGCCGCTCTCGGCCACAAGTCCGAGGCCCAGACCTGGAAGTATGCCGGAATGCACGTGGAGGACATGGCCGAGAATCAACCCCTCGTGACAAAGTACCTGCAAAATGTGAGGGCGAGAATGGTGGACGAGCCTTACCGGGCAGAGAACTACCGTCCCGTGCTCATCGCGAGGTGAACGCCTCGCCGGAGGAGGCTCCCTACTACCTCTCTCCGGCAAGGGGTAAAGCTCCTGACCCATTTTCAGCAAATGGGCGGAGCCAGCAAATGTGGTGGGCCCGAAGAGATT
>ENA-UOOM01001650-UOOM01001650.1-fermentation-metagenome-genome-assembly--contig:-NODE-1650-length-20685-cov-7.285216_pt1 | contig 20685 bp, 18 predicted proteins | sample MGYA00245781_ERZ724031 | MGnify/ENA primary metagenome ERZ724031 (study PRJEB28704, sample SAMN03018317) | fermentation metagenome | biome: anthropogenic terrestrial biome; feature: soil; material... | reverse complement strand
ACCCTGCCGGTGACCCCGGACAAGGAGATGCCAGCCCCTGCCGCGGATGCCAAGGCTGAGGCCATCGTGACGGCAGCGGAAGGCACCGCCATGTTTGAACTGCCCTCCCATGAATCCTCCATCCTCGCGAACCTGAATTCCGGCGCGGTTTTGACGGTGAAGATCCTGGGGCTTGGCTGGACCAAGGTGGATAACGCCGGCCAGGAGGGCTATGTGCCCACCTATACGCTGAGCTTTGGCTACGGCTCCCCCCAGCCTGCCTTGGCCGTGGTGACAGCGCCTGGGGGCAAGCTCACCCTGCGGGAGAAGATGACCACCAAGTCCAAGGCGCTGGGCAGCGTGCCAAGCGGCCGGGCGTTGGTGCTGCTGGCCAAAGGCAAGACCTTTTCCCTGGTGCGCCACGAGGCCAAGGAAGGCTATGTCCTTACCGCCCATCTGGAGGAAAGGCCCGCTGAACAGAACCTGGGCACCCTCACCCAGGTGGTTGCTATCGATGGCAAGACCACGGCCAATGTGCGCCTCCGGGCCAAGGCCGACCGCCGGGCGCCCTACTACACCTCCGTCAAAAGCGGCAACGCCGTGGTGGTGAAGGATATCCAGAATGACTGGGCGAGCGTCGAGTATGAAGGCTATCATGGCTTCATGATGGGCGAATACCTGAAACGCTTTGACTGATATCACGCTGCATGAGAAAAGCGCCTGCCCTGCGGGCGCTTTTTGCTTTTCGGAAGCCATTTTTGCACCCCGGCGGGGCATGGTGTATAATGGAGCAAACAATCAAACAGGAGCGTGTGGATGGGGCGAATCGGCATTCTGAGCGGGACCTTTGACCCGGTGCACACCGGGCACATCGCCGTCGCAAGGGCTGCCCTTTCCCTCCTCCAGCTTGACCGGGTGCTGCTGGCGCCCTTTGGCCGGCCCATCATCCGCCGGCCGGAGGCGGACTCCCAGCACCGGCTCAGGATGCTTGAGATGGCATGCGCCGGCGAGGCGGGCATTGAGGCCAGCCAGGTGGACCTGGTCAGCACTCCCCGCTATGCCATTGATACGGTCAAGGCCATCGCCGCCAGGCATCCGGGGCAGGAGATCATCTATATCGTGGGGGCGGACAAATTGCCCGATATCCCCGGGTGGCGGGAGGCCAGGACGCTGTTCGCATCCTGCGCTTTTGCTGTTTATCCCAGGGCGGGCTATGACGCGGCGGGCCTGACGGAGGATTTGCGGCACCAGGGCGCCCGGGTGACGGTGCTGCCCTGTGAGGAGGTCAACATGTCCTCCTCCCGGGTGCGGGCCCGGCTGCGCCTGCTGTCCGACGCGCCCGGCATGCTGCTGCCGGAGCTGGCGGCCTATATCGCCGCCCACGGGCTCTACCAGCCGGACTACGCCCGCATGGTGCGCCAGGCGGTATCCGCCAGCCGCTTTGCCCACTCCCTGGGGGTGCGCACGGTGGGCGCGCAGCTGGCGCTGGCCCACGGTGCCCCCATTCAGAAGGCGGGGGTGGCTGGCATCCTGCATGACTGCGCCAAGTGCATGGAGCTCTCCCGCCTGCAGGCCATCGCCCGCAAAGGACGGCTGGCGATGCCAGCCCAGGCCATGGGGAGCAATGCCCTGCTCCACGGCCCCGTGGGTGCTATGATCTCAAAATTGCGGTATCATATATATGACGAGGACATTTTGGATGCCATCCGCTACCACACCACGGGACGGGCTGGCATGAGCGCGCTGGAACTGGTTATATTTGTAGCAGACGCCATCGAGCCCACGCGCAAGAACTATCCCGGCCTGGTGGCCATCCGCGCCCAGGCGGCGCAGGACCTGCGCCAGGCGGCCCTCACGGCACTCACCGGCACCCAGGACTTTATCAAAATCAAGGGAGGGATCAACTCTCCCCTGTCCGCACAGGCGATAGCGGACCTGAACGCGCAGCTTGCGCAGCCACAACCATAAAGGAGGACACGGCATGACAGAAAAAGAACTGGCACTGAAGATCGCAAACATCCTGTATGACAAGAAAGCATCGGACATTGTGACATTGAAGGTGGGGCATTTGACGGTGTTGACCGATTACCTGATCATCGCCACCGGGCGCTCGGCGCTGCAGGTGCAGGCGCTGGCCGACCATGTGGAGGAAAACCTGGAGGCCCAGGGCGTCAGCCCCCGCCGGGTGGAGGGGCGGGGGGATATGCGCTGGGTGGTGATGGACTATGCCCACGCCATCGTCCACATCTTCAGGCCCGATGAGCGGGAGTATTATCACCTGGAGCGCCTGTGGTCTGACGGGCAGAACCGCGTGGCGCTGCCCTTTGACCAGGAAACGGACGCGCTTGAGGTATGAACATCCAGATTTACTGGCACAAGCGGGATTTTTCCACCCAGAAGGCGGAGCGCTTCCTTAAGGAACGCCGGGTGCCCTTCCAGATGGTGGACCTGAAAAAGCACCGCCTGGGAAAACGCGAGGCAGAGCTGTTCCTGCGCGGGGCGGGCAGCGTGCGCGCGGCCATCGATATGGAGAGCGAGGCTGTCAAATCCCACCCCATCGCCTACACCAACGACCGGGAGCATATCCTGGGCTACCTGGTGGAGAACCCCACCCTGCTCAAGACCCCCATCATCCGGGAAGGAAACAACCTGATCATAGGCTTTGATGAGACGCGGCTGCTGGCGCTGATCGCATCAGCCCAGGGCCGTTCTTGATAAAAAAACCGACAGTCATGAGGAGGAGAGTTATGAAGAAGCTGACCCTGATCCTGGCCATTGTTGTGCTGGTGGCGGCAGTGGCGATTGGCGTATTGGTCAACCAGAAAAACCAGGTAAACGCTGACCTGACCGCCGCCAAGGCAGACCTCACCACCCAGCAGGAAAGCCTGGCCAAGGCCCAGAAGGAGGCCGAGGACAAGGCCGCCGCCCTACAGGGCGAGCTGGATGCCGCCAAGGAAACCCTGGCCAAGGGCCAGGAGGAGACCGAAACCAAAGCCCAGGAGCTCACCGCCCTGGCCGACAAAGCCGCGGCGCTGACCACTGAGCTAGACAATGTCAAGGCGACGGCTGATGCCGAAATAAAGCAGCTGCAGGAAAAGCTGGAAGCGGCCACCTCAGGCCTTGAAAGCGCCAAAACCGATGCGGACAACAAATCAGCGGAGCTGCTGGCGATGGTGGACACCGCCACCACCGACCTGGCCAGCGTCCGCGCCACCGTGGATACCCTTACCGCTGAAAACGAGGAGCTGAAGGCCCAGACCCAAACCATCCAGGCTGAGCTAGCCCAGGCCAAAACCGATGGGGAAGCGCTGCAGGCCGCCCTTGAGGAGATGACCAAGGCCCGGGACACCCTGGCCGAGGACCTGCTCAAGCAGGAGCCTGAGATGGCAAACGCCCTCACCTCCCTGGACGAGGTGACCAAGGCCCGGGACAGCCTTACCCAGGAGCTGGCCGCGGCCCAGAAGCAGGCGGAGCAGACCCAGGCCCTGTTGGAGGAGGCCATGGCCGACCGGGACAACCTGGAGGAACAGACCCAGACCCTGAAAACCGAAAATGAAGAGCTGAAAAAGCAGGTCACCGAGGCCGGGGAGATCAAGGCCGCCCATGCACAGCTGGAAACCGAGCATGAGGCCCTCCAGAAGGAGCTGGATGAGCTAAAAAAACAGGCTGAGGCCAAAACCCCCACGCCTGACCCGGACCACACGGTCATCACCGTCACCAAGACCGGCTTTGGCGGCCCCGTGGCGGTCACCGTCACCTTTGCCAAGGACGGCGCGATCGCCGGGCTTCTGATCGGGGACGACAAGTTCGCTGAAACCCAGGGGCTGGGCGCCGCGGCGCAGGAGGAGGAGTTCACGGGGCAGTTCATCGGCCTGGTGCCGCCGCTGAAGCTGCGCACCGCCCAGGACGCCCCCGAGGCGCCCAACCTGGTGGACGCCATCTCAGGCGCCTCCATCACCTCCCAGGCCGTGGTGGACGCGATCAATGAGGCCTACGCAGAGTTCAGCAAGTAACACAAGCAAATCTATAGGATAACCAGAGCGGGGGAGAAAATTTTTGAGTAAATTTTCTCCCCCGTACCCCCTTTTCAAAAGCTTTTGATAAGAACTATGCGATATTGTTAGAGTTTTTGGGGATGGGGTTTGGGGGCAGAGCCTGCCGCCGCCAGTGGCGGATGAAGGCAGGCGTCAGCCTGACAATTGATTTTCTCATTTTATCTTGATATCTGATCCAGCGACATGCCAAAGCCCGGCAGGAACTCCCGGATAAAATCCTGAACCTCGGGTAGGGGATTGGCGTGGAGGGTGGCGAAGAGGCTTTCCCGGGCTTCCAGAAACTCGTTGTTGCCGGCCTTGGTCTCCTCCAGGCACTTGATATAGGCGCAGAGTTTGTCAGCCGCGCGCACCAGGGGCCACTCGGGGCAGGCGGGGTCGGCCTCCAGCAGGGGCTGGTAGGCGGGCTGGAGGTCGGGGGGCAGCATGCCCAAAAGCCGCCTTAAGGCGATGCGCTCGATCTTGTTGTATTCCGCCTTGATCTGGGGATTGTTGTGCTTGATGGGGGTGGGCAGGTCGCCGGTGATGACCTCGCTGGCGTCGTGATAGATGGCAAGGGCCATGGCATGCTCCGGGTCATAGGCCCGCTGGTAGCGGGCGTTGCCCAGGACGGCCAGGCCGTGGGCGATCATGGCGGCCTGCATGGCATGCTCCATGTCGTTTTCGGGCATGGTGTTGCGCATCAGGCCCCAGCGCCGGATGAGCTTCATCCGGGAGAGGTAGGCGAAAAAATGAAAAGCCAAGGCAGCCTCCTTGATGGTTTATACTTCCGGGAAGGTGACCCGGGTGAGGCTTCTGCCGATGCCCGGCAGGAAGCGCGCCAGAAAATCAGATGTTGCCATCTCCACCGACTGGGTGTTGATGCCCGGGTGGAACCACAGCCGCTCATAGGAGAGCAGCGCTTCATCCGCCGCCAGGGTGACCTGCCTGTCCCCATCAAACATCAGGGCCAGGGGGCTGACGGCGCCCCGGTCAAGGCCCAGAAGGCCCGGCAGCTTATCCTCCGGGGCAAAACTGAGACGGGACACCCCCATGAGCTTGCTGAAAACCGCCGTGCGGAAAGGCCGCCAGGGGGCGAGCAGCAGCAGATGGAAGGCGGTCTGCTGGCGGTTGGTGAGGAAGATGTTCTTGGGCACGGTGGCTTTGTCCGGGTCCAGGCCCGGGGTGTTCAGGCAGTCGTCAATGGTCCACTTGGGCTCATGCCGGTGAAGGGTATAGGGGATGCCGGATGTGTCCAGGTATCCCAGGATCTCAGCGCTCCGGTCCATCGTCCCTGTCTTTCTGCCTGGCCAGCGTCCCCTCAAAGCCTTGGGCGCTGGGGCTGTAGTAGGTTACGTCCTCAAAACCATCGGGCATATAGTTTTGCCTCACCCAGTGGCCGGGATAGTCGTGGGGGTAGAGGTAGCCGATGCCGTTGCCCAGCTTTTGGGCGCCCTGGTAGTGGGTGTCCCGGAGGCTGACGGGCACCTCGCCCAATTGCCCCTTCTCGGCATCCGCCTGGGCGGACGCCATCGCCAGGTAGACCGCGTTTGACTTGGGCGCCAGGCACAGGTAGATCACTGCCTGGGAGAGGGCCAGACGGGCTTCGGGCATGCCCACGGTTTCAAGCGCCTTGGCGGCGGAAACCGCCTGCACCAGGGCCTGGGGGTCGGCCAGGCCCACATCCTCACTGGCGTGGGCGATGACCCGGCGCACAATCAGCCGGGGGTCACACCCGGCGTAGAGCAGACGAGACATCCACAGCAGCGCCGCGTCCGGGTCTGAGCCCCTGAGGCTTTTGCAAAAGGCGGAGAGCATATCATAATACAGCGTCTCATCCACCTTGATGAGCGGGCGCTGGATGCTGTCCTGGGCGATCTCCCGGGTGATGCGGATCTGGCCGCCCTCAGTGGGCGTGGTGAGCACCGCCAATTCCAGCGCGTTGAGCGCTGTGCGCGCGTCGCCGCCCGCCACCTGCACCCAGTGGGTGAGGGCCTCCTCATCCACCGCAACGCCCATCCCCCCAAGGCCCCGTTCGCCGTCGGCGATGGCGGCAAGGAGCGCCTGGCGCACCTCCCCGTCATGCAGGCGCTCCAGCTGAAAGATGCGGCAGCGGCTGAGGATGGCGGGGGTCATGGCGATCATGGGGTTTTCGGTGGTGGAGCCGATGAAGCGGATGACCCCCTCCTCAATGGCGGGGAGGATGGAGTCCGACTGGGCCTTGCTCCAGCGGTGGCATTCGTCCAGCAGCAGGTAGGTGTTCTGCCCCTGCATGAGCCGGCGCTCCCGGGCGGCCTTGATTACATCCCGCACGTCTGCCACGCCCGCTGTGACGGCGTTGAGCCGGACAAAGGCCGCCTTGGTGGATTGGCTGATGACAAAGGCCAAGGTGGTCTTGCCGGAGCCGGGCGGGCCATAGAAGATGCTGGAGGTGAGTTGATCCGCCTCGATGGCGCGGCGCAAAAGGCGGCCTTTGCCCACCAGATGCTCCTGCCCCAGGAACTCATCCAGGTTCCGCGGGCGCATCCGGTCGGCCAGGGGGCGGCTATCGGGGGTGGCAAAATCAAATAGTGTCACAGCTCTCCTCTGCTTTGAGCAGGACGCCGCGCTGGTTCCCCGCGAAGCGCCAGGAGCGTTCGCAGTGGAAGCTGGCGGCCTCCAGGTGCAGGATGGCGATGCCATCGTCGATTGATCCAAACCGGGGGGAGGTGAGCAGGAGGGTGGCGCCGGAAAAGCTCATCCGCCAGGGCTGGCGGTTGATGGCGCTGGGCGCCTGGCGCACTGCTTCCGCTGCCTTATAGGCCCAGTGGGGCCAGGCGGCAGGGTCATCCTGGCAGAGGGCGGAGAGGTCCTTGCGCTGGCGCTTGAGCGCCCCGGCCGGATCCTGAGGCTGGCCCAGGGGCATCACGGCCATCACCTGCTCCCCCTCCCGGCAGTGGGCCTTTGCCAGGCTGCGGCGGTAGTTGCCGGTCATCCAGCAGCTGCCCACGCCCAGGTGCCAGGCCTCCAGGGTGAAGGCCTGGCCGGAGATGCCGGCGATAAGCCCCGCCACGGGCAGGTCCTTTTCTGCCAGCAGCACGGCGTATTGCCTGAGCCCCTCAAATTTGGGGAACAGCGGCACCGGGATCACCAGACCCTCTGCCCCGCTTGAGACCAGGGCGATGCGCGTGCCCGGCAGGCACACCCGCTGGGCGGCATACTCCAGCGCCGAGAGCTGGGACACATCAGCGGGCGCCGCAAACACGCGGCAGGCAAATCGCCCGGCGATGGCCCGCTGCCAGCGCCTGAGTTGAGGCACCCGGTAAAAGCCCTGCCAGAGGGGGGCGGAGCCATCGGTTTTTGTCATAGCGCTGCGGCCTTTGAGCCCTGGCGGATGGCGCGCCTGAGGATGCGCCGGGCAGAGCCGATGCCGCCAGGCGGCTCCATCAGCTTGAGCTTGCCGCGCTTGTTTCTCATATGGGCGGTGGCGATCATCAGCTTGATGCGGTTCAGCTGGTTTACCTCGCTGGCACCCGGGTCATAGTCCACAGCCACGATATTGGCCTGGGGGTTGCGCCGCCTGATCTCCCGGATCATGCCCTTGCCAAAGACGTGGTTGGGCAGGCAGGCAAAGGGCTGGGCGCAGACGATGTTGGGGGTGCCGTTGGCGATAAGCTCCAGCATCTCCCCGGTCAAAAACCAGCCCTCCCCAGTGGCGTTGCCGGGGGAGAGGTAGGCCTTGGCCCGGCTGGCGATGGCCCGGATGTCCTCCGGCAGGTCATAGCTCCGGGGCGAGGCGGCCAGCGCCCGGCGGATCTCCCGGCGGTAGCTTTCCAGCGCCGTGATGCCCAGGTGCACGATCCTCTCAAGCCCCAGCTTATTTTTATAGTGGCGCATCTTCCAGGCGGCGTTGTAGAAGCAGTAGAAGATGAAGTCCATCAGCCCCGGCATCGCCGCCTCGCAGCCCTCGGCCTCGATCACATCCACCAGGCGGTTGTTGGCATCGGGGTGGAACTTGACCAGGATCTCGCCCACGATGCCCACCCGGGGAAGGCGGGGGATGTCCCTGTGGGGGATTGCGTCAAAGGCCTTCACACAGCTGCGGATCAATTCCCGCGCCGACAGCTTCCTGCCCAGCGTGGCGCTTTGGCCCCGGGCGGTGATGACCTCGCCAAATATTTCAGTCCAGCGCTTCACCATCTCCTGGGTGGCGCCGGGGGCTTCCTCATAGGGGCGGTTTCGCAGCAGGAGGGTCTGCAGCATATCGCCATAGCACAGCGCCTTGACCGCGTCGCTCAAAAACCCCGGGGTGAAGGAGAGGCCGGGGTGGCTCTCGATCCCCGTCACCGACAGGGCCACCACCGGCACATCCGGAAAGCCCGCGTCACGCAGGGCCTTTCTGATGAAGGCCACATAGTTGGTGGCCCGGCAGCCGCCGCCGGTCTGGGTGATGAGAAGGGCGGTGCGCTGCGGGTCATACTGGCCTGAGAGCAGGGCGCGGGTCAGCTGCCCGGTCACCATGATGGTGGGGTAGCAGGCATCGTTGTTCACGTATTTCAGCCCGCAGTCCACATCCTCCCGGCTCACTTCCTTCAGCACCTGGAAATCATAGCCGTGCTTGCGGAACACCGTCTCCAGCAGGTTGAACTGGAGCACCGCCATCTGGGGGGCCAGGAGGGTGTAACGGTGGCGCATGGGCTTCTCAAAGCGCTTGGGCGCCTGGGCATAGGGGGCCTTGGGCACGGGGGGGCGTGCGGCCCGTTCCTCCCGGGCGGCGATGAGGGAGCGGAGGCGGATGCGGGCGGCGCCCAGGTTGTTGATCTCGTCGATTTTAAGCAGGGTATAGCTGCGGCCGGCCGCCTCCACAATCTCCTGCACCTGGTCAGCGGTGACCGCGTCAAGGCCGCAGCCAAAGGAGGTGAGCTGCACCAGCTCCAGATCGGGCTGGCTGGCGGTGAAGGCCGCCGCCTCATACAGCCGGGTGTGGTAGGCCCACTGGTCCACCACCCGGAGGGGGCGGAGCAGCTGCCCGCTGCCCGCCACGCTCTCCTCGGTGAGCACTGCCATCCCCAGGGCACCGATCAACTGCGGCAGGCCGTGGTTGATCTCCGGGTCGCAGTGGTAGGGGCGGCCGGCCAGCACGATGCCGGGCACCTGGTTGTCCCGCATCCACCGGAGGGTCTCCTGCCCCTTGCGGGCCAGGTCCTCCCTGAAGGCGGCGTCGGCCTCCCAGCCCTTGTCAAGCGCCCGTCGGATCTCCTCCCGGGGGATGGCGTAAGCTGAAAAAGCCTGGGTCAGAAGCCGGGGCAGCTGCCTGCGGTCGCTCAGGTCCAGGAAGGGGTGCAGGAAGCGGATGCCCCGCTGCCTGATCTCCTCCATGTTGCCCTTGATGACCTCGGGATAGGAGGTGACGATGGGGCAGTTGAAATGATTGTCGGCCCCGGTGAACTCCTTTTGCTCATAGGCCACGGAGGGGTAGAAGATGGCGGGGCATCCCGCGTCAATCAGCGCCTGGATGTGGCCATGGGCCAGCTTGGCCGGGTAGCAGACCGATTCGGAGGGGATGGAGTCCATCCCCAGTCGGAAGGAATCCTGGCTGGAGGGGGGCGAGAGCAGGACGCTGAAGCCCAGGGCCGTCAAAAAGGCGTGCCAGAAGGGATAGTTTTCATACATGTTCAGCGCCCGGGGCAGGCCGATCATCCCCCGGGGCGCTTGCTCCACATCCAGGGAAACCCGGTCAAAAAGCCGCTCATAGCGGTAGCTCAGAAGGTCCGGCAGCTGCTGGGTGAGGCTGACGCCCTCGCCCCGGAGGCACCGGTTGCCCGACACATGCTTTTTCCCGCCCGGGAAGCGGGACACTGTGAGCCGGCAGCGGTTCTCGCACAGCCCGCAGGCGGCGGCATGGCTTTTCATGGTGAACTCAAACACCTCCCGGGCAGACAGCAGGCTGGAGCGCGTCCCCGCCTGCCATTTGCCCAAGGCGATGAGGGCGGCGCCCAAAGCGCCCATCAGCCCCGCTTCCGCCGCCCGGGTCACCTCCCGGCCCAGCTCCAATTCAAAACAGCGCAGCACGGCGTCATTGAGGAAGGTGCCGCCCTGCACCACCACGTGCTCTCCCAATTCCTCGGGGGACTTGATGGTCATCACCTTGTACAGCGCGTTCCTGACCACCGAATAGGCAAGGCCGGCAGAGATATCGCCCACGCCCGCCCCCTCCCGCTGGGCCTGCTTGACGCGGCTGTTCATAAACACCGTGCAGCGGCTGCCCAGATCCACCGGGTTCCCGGCCCCAAGCGCCGCCTGGGTGAAGCTTTCGATATCCAGGCCCATGGTCTGTGCGAAGGCCTGCAGGAAGGAGCCGCAGCCAGAGGAACAGGCCTCGTTGATCTTGATGTTGTCAATGGCGCCGTCCCGGATGTGGAGGCACTTCATGTCCTGCCCGCCGATGTCCAGGATGAAGCTCACATCAGGCTCAAGGAGCTGGGCGGCCTTGTAGTGGGCCACGGTCTCAATCTCCCCGAAATCAAGCCGCAGGGCCGCCTTGATCAGGTCCTCGCCGTAGCCGGTGACACAGGCCGAGGCGATATGGGCCGCCTCCGGCAGCCGGGCATACAGCGCCTTGAGCACCTCCAGCGCGCAGTGCACCGGGTCGCCCTGGTTGCTGGCGTAGTAGGAGTACAGCAGCCGCTTTTCCCGATCCAGCAGCACTGCCTTGGTGGTGGTGCTGCCCGCGTCAAGCCCCAAAAAGCAGGGGCCGGCGGCCTCTTGGATCTCCCGCCGGGGCAGGGCCCGGCGGCTGTGGCGCTGGTCAAAGGCGGCCTTCTCATCCGCATCAAGGAACAGGGGCCGCAGCCGGCCCACCTCGCCCTCAGGGGTGGCGGCCTCCTGGATCCGGGACAAAAGAGCGGACAGCAGCAGGCTTTCCCGGGCATGCTCCTGGGCGAGGAGGGCGGCGCCCAGCGCCACAAACAGCTGGGCATTGTCCGGGCAGGTGAAGGAGGTGGCCTGGTCCCTGAGCGTCTTTTCAAAGGCCAGGCGCAGTTCGCTCAAATAATACAGCGGCCCGCCCAGGAACACCACATTGCCCTGGATCCTGTGGCCGCAGGCCAGGCCCGCAATGGTCTGGTTGACCACGCTGTGCATCACCGAGGCGGCCAGGTCCTCCTTGGCGGCGCCGTCGTTGATCAGGGGCTGCAGATCGGTTTTGGCAAACACCCCACAGCGGGAGGCGATGGGGTAGAGGGCCTTGGCGTCCTTGGCCAGGTTGTTGAGCCCCGCCGCGTCGGTCTTGAGCAGGGAGGCCATCTGGTCAAGGAAGGCACCGGTGCCCCCGGCGCAGCTGCCGTTCATGCGCTGCTCCAGCGCCGGGGTGAGATAGGTGATCTTGGCGTCCTCGCCGCCCAGCTCAATCACCACGTCGCTGCCGGGGCAGTAGGCGTTGATGGCGGCGGTGCCCGCGATCACCTCCTGCACAAAGGCGATGCCCAGCCTCTCCGCCGCGCCCATGCCGCCGGAGCCGGTCACCACCGGCAATATCGGCAGCGCCGGCAACGCCTGCGCCGCCTCCTTCACCAGGGTTTTCAAGGCCTGCAGGATGTCCGCGTGGTGGCGGAAATAGCGCGTAAACAGAAGCTCGCCCGTGTCAGCGTCCATCACCACCGCCTTGATGGTGGTGGAGCCCACATCAAGCCCCATCAGCCCCAAACGCATTTTCTGGTCCCCCTGCCTGCCCATGTCCCGCTCCTTTCCGCTCTGTCGCGCATAGGCCCATTTTAACAGAAACAGTAGAAAAGGGAAGAGCGCGCATCAGCCCCGCCCGTTCATCTGCGCCAGCGGCTGGAGGGCGTGGTCATCCACGGGGTTGAGGTCGGTCATGGCCTGATCACAGAACATCAGGCCCCTTCTGACGCAGTTGTGCCCCCAGCGGGCGCGCAGCCCGTCCAGCGCCTGTTCCAGCGCCCGCTCCCGGTCGTGGCGCAGGTCCTGCCACAGGGGTAGCTGGGCGTCAGCGCCTGATGCCGCCAGGTCGCTGGCGGTCACCCCCAGGGAGCGCAGCGGAAGATCCCAGGCGTAGTGCGCCTCAAGGAGGGCATAGGCCGCCCGGGAGATGTCGCTGCCCAGGTCGCTGGCCCGGGGCAGGCGGCACTGGCGGATGATGCCCGAAAGGGCGGTGTCCCGCATCCACACAGACACCGTGCGGCAGGTGTGCCCCCCCGCCCTTAAGCGGGCGGCCACGCTGTCGCCCAGCAGGTAGAGGATGACCTTGGCCTCCTGCAGATTCACCACGTCCCGGGGTGTGGTGGTGGAGTTGCCCACGGATTTGATCTCCTCGGCCGTCTCAGGGCACAAAACCGGGCTGTCATCCTCCCCCCGGGCCATGCGCCTCAAGGTGTCCCCGTTTTTCCCCAGGGCACCCCTGAGGACGGCGGCGGGGGCCAGGGCGATTTCCCCGATGGTGTAGATGCCCAGGTCATACAGCCGCCTGGCGGTGGCCCGGCCCACGTAGAGCAGGTCAGACACCGGCAGGGGCCAGACCTTGTCCTGGTAGTTTTCCCGGGAGATCACCGTGGTGGCGTCGGGCTTGCGCATGTCGCTTCCCAGCTTGGCAAAAACCTTGTTGAAGCTCACCCCGACGGACAGCGTGATGCCCAGATCCCGCCGGGCGCTCATCCTGAGCCGGGCGGCGATCTCCTCCCCGCACAGCGCGTGCCCGGTCACGTCCAGCCAGCTCTCATCCATGCCAAAGGGCTCAACCAGTGGGGTGTATTGCCGGTAGAGCTCCCGCATCCGCCTGGCATAAAGCGAATACTTGCGGTGATCCGCCGGCACCAGGATCAGGCCTGGGCACTTGCGCTGGGCTTCCCACACCGCCTCGCCGGTTGTGACGCCGTGGACCTTGGCCTCCTGGGATTTGGCCAGGATGATGCCGTGGCGCAGGGCGGGATCCCCGCACACCGCCACGGGCTTGCCCTGAAGCCGCGGGTTGCCGGCCACCTCCACCGAGGCGTAGAAACTATTGCAATCGCTGTGCAGAATGGTGCGCATGGTGCCTCCGAATAAGAACGCATGTTCGCGTTGATCATAGCCCTTTTTCCTCCCGCCTGTCAAGCCACCTTTTTCAGACGATTTTAACGAAATATTAAAATTGGGGCTTGACAACTTAACAACTTTGTAATATATTCAGCCCATACAGAAGTTTCATTCCCAGCAACGCATTTCCAAGGAGGCCATCATGCTCACCCAAACTGCCAGACGCAAAGCCGCTGCCCTGCTGGCGCTTGTTCTGTTTTCAGCCCTGCTGCCCGCAGTGTCCCTGGCGGCCACCTACACCGGCACCATCAACGCCGATAAGGTCTTTTTGCGCGCCAAGGCCAACACCTCCAGCGATTATTATGACAAGCTCATGAAGGGAACCAAGGTCGGCGTCACCGATGCTTCAGGGGATTTTTACAAGGTCAGGTACCGCGCCTACACGGGCTATGTGATGAAGAAGTTCGTGGACCTGTCCTCCTCCGACCAGCGCAAGCTCAAGGCCTCGGCAGAACCGGTCTCCACCAGCAAATACGCCAAGACGAAATACATCTCAGGCCTGGGGGACGCCCCCCGGGAGACCCGGAATGGCAGCGCCGGGGAGGACGTGGAAAAGCTCCAGCGGGCGCTTCAGATCAAGAAGCATTACAGCGGCACGGTGGACGGCAAATATGGCCCCGCCACGGTGGCAGCGGTCAAGTCCTACCAGCGCGCCAGCAAGCTCTCCGTCACCGGCACGGCCGACAGCAGAACCATCCAGAGCCTGTTTGGCAAGCTGTCAGAGACCACCGCCAAGAATGACCCGGCGATGAGCGGCATCTCCCGCATCGGGCAGATCAAGGTGCCCAACACCACCCGGCCCGGCAACTCCGGCAGCCACGTGAAGGCCCTGCAGCAGGCGCTGAAGATCAAGGGCTATTACAAAGCAGGCATCGACAGCAGCTATGGAAAGCAGACAATCGAGGCGGTCACCCGCTATCAGAAGGCGGTGGGCCTGAAGGCCGACGGCGTGGCGGGCTTTGCCACCATCCGCAAGCTTTTTGGCGAGAACGCCGCTAACTACACCGTGGAAACCAAGAAGCTGGACTGGTTTAACGGCGGTGCGAATATCATTCCCAAGGGAGCCACCTTCACCATCAAGGACATCTCCAGCGGTCGCACCTTCACGGCCAGGCGCTGGAGCGGGTTCAACCACCTGGACGCCGAGCCGGTGAGCGCCAGGGACGCCCAGACCATGAAGGATATTTCAGGCGGCTCCTATTCATGGGCGCGCCGGGCGGTGCTGGTCAAGTACAACGGCAATGTCTACGCCGGCTCCATCAACACCATGCCCCACGGCACAAAGACGGTTTCCGGCAACAACTATGACGGGCATTTCTGCCTGCACTTCTACAAATCCCGCACCCACGAGACCGACCGGGTGGACGGCACCCATCAAAACGCCGTGTCCCGGGCGATGAACGCCAGCTGGTAAGCCCAGCCCCATACCTTCACCGACTCCGCGGCGCCCTCACTCTCCGGGCGCCGCACTTTTTTGTGCCTGGATGATGCCCGGCTGGCTGTCATATCGCGATCCGGGGCCTGAAACCTGGTGAACAGGGCTTATTTTGCTTCATAAAAGGGCGGTGAGTGCATACTAAAGAGAATTTGTATATTTTTCTTGCAATGTGGCCTTCAGTCCCGTATACTGGCATTATTAACCTGTTGCGGTATTGAAAAATGACAGTGCCGCAAAAACACCCCGGACAAAATCAATACAAGGAGGAGACCCGAATGAAGAAGTTTCTCGTGATCCTGCTCGCTTTGGTGATGGTGCTTTCCTTGAGCGCCAGCGCTTTTGCCAGCGAAAAGCCCGCCCCCGGCCCCAAGCTGGGCGACAAGCGCGTCCGCCAGGCCCTGCTGTATGCCCTTGACCGTGCTTCCTTTATCAACGCCGAGTACGGCCCGGAGCTGGCCGAAGTGGGCCTGGCGCCCATCTCTCCCACCTCCTGGGCTTTCCCGGATAAGAGCGACCTGAACGCCTATGCCTTTGACCTGGAATAAGCCGCCGCGCTGATGGACGAAGCCGGCTGGAAGATGGGCGATGACGGCTTCCGTCACAAGGATGGCGAGAAATTCACCGTCAAGTGGCTGGTGTATACCGACAGCTCCTGGCCGGGCACCCTCAGCGGCATGGCGTTTGACACCTGGAAGCAGCTGGGTGTTGACCTGGTGATTGAGCAGATGGACTTCAACACCGTGGCTGCCCGCACCATGGATGCCAAGCCCGGCGAGAAGGATTTTGACATCTACACCATGGGCTTCAGCCTCTCCATCGACCCCGACCCCACAGGCGCGCTGTTTGACTATGCGGCCTACAACGAGGGCGGCTTCAATGCCTCCGGTTACTTCAACCAGGAGAGCCAGGACCTGATTGCCAAGGGCAAATCCCTCTTCACCGTTGAAGAGCGCGCCCCCATCTACAAGGAGTGGGCGAAGCTGATGAACGAAGAAGTCCCCACCGTCATCGTGGCCTACCGCAACGAGATCTGGGGCGTGAACAACCGCGTGAAGGGCCTGGATCAGAACGCCTATATCAAGTGGCCTGCCCTGCTTGACAAGATCGCCCTGGAAGGCGACCAGGTGCTGAAGTTTGGCGAAGCCAGCTTTGATGGCGTGTTCAACCCTATCATGTCTTCCAACGTCTATGACGGCTACATCGTGGACAGCGTGTTTGAAGGCCTGGTCACCAACGATGCCGCCGGCGAATACCACGGCCTTTTGGCTGACTATGAGCTGAGCGAAGACAACCTCACCTACACCTTCACCCTGAAGGACGGCGTTGCCTTCTCCGACGGCACCCCGCTGACCGCCGCTGACGTGGCCTTCACCTACAACACCATCGCCCACAAAGACTATACCGGCCCCCGCATTTACGCGGTCAACCCCCTGGCGGGCTATGACGAGTATGCGGCTGGCAAGGCTGACGCCATCAGCGGTATCGAAGTGGTGGATGACAAGGTGATCAAGTTCACCGTGAAATCCGCTGCCCCCAGCAACATCGAGATGTTCATCTATGGCATCATGCCCAAGGACTACTATGCCTTTGACAAATTCGAAGACTTCCTCGCCAAGAACGATGCCCCCGTGGGAAGCGGCAAAATGGTGTTTGAGAGCTGGGCTCCCTCAGAGTATGTGAACCTGGTGAAGAACGACAAGTACTGGAACGCCGATGCGGCCGCCACCGTTGATGGCGTCCATATCACCGTGGTTCCGGAAGAGACCAAGATCTCTGCCCTGCAGCTTGGCCAGATCGACTTTGCGCAGACCACCGCCAACAAGGACAACGTGGCTGCCATCGAGGCGCTGGAGAACGTCAGCCTCACCAAGTACATGGGCAATGGCTATACCTTCATGTGCTTCAACACCTTGCATTAATCGCTAGGTAGCGTAACCAGACAGGAGGGAAGGCACGCCCTTCCCTCCTGTCTGTCAGAAATCCAGACAAGCAGCACATCGGCGCGGGCGCATTGGCGGCCTCCGGGCATGCTCAGTGCATCTGCGGTGCATAGGGGAGAAAACGGCAGCCCTGCCCCCTGGTGTGAGCTGTGTGAAGGGGAATAGCATGAAAAACTATCTCATCAGGCGGTTACTACAGCTGATACCCGTGTTTATCGGCGTCCTGTTCATCCTGTTTTTCATTCTGGATCAGGCGCCCGGAAGCCCGGCTTCCACCATGATGGACCCCAAAATGACGGCCGAGCAGAAGGCCATCCTGAACGAGCGCCTGGACCCGGCCAAGCCCTTTTATGAAAAGTTCTTCAACTGGGTTGTGGAGGCGCTCAGCGGCAACTTTGGGTATTCCAACAAATACAAGCGCCCGGTGACCCAGGTGATCGGCACCTATATCGTGCCTACGTTCAGGCTGTCGGTTGTGGCGCTGATGATCTCGCTCATTGTGGGTATTCCGGTGGGGATCATATCGGCCACCAGGCAAAACTCGCTGCTGGACCATACCATGACCTCGCTGTCGCTGATTGGTCTGTCCATGCCCACCTTCTTTTTTGGGCTGTTGCTATTGAAATTTTTCGCTGTAGACTTGCAGTGGTTACCATTATATGGCGCGCAGAATCACATGCTCAAAAGCAAGGGGGCCTGGGTGGTGTTCTGGGATATTGCCCGGCACCTGGTGCTGCCTGGCATCGTGCTGGGCTTTGCCTCAACCGCCAGCTTCATGCGCTATACCCGGTCCTCCATGCTGGAGGTGATCCGGCAGGATTATGTGCGCACGGCGCGTGCCAAAGGCCTGACCGAAAAAGTGGTCATCTACCGCCACGCCTTCCGCAACGCGGTGATTCCCATCATCACGCTGCTTGGTTTTTCCATTCCCGGCCTGGTGAGTGGCGCGGTCATGACCGAGAGCATCTTCGGCTACCCCGGCCTTGGGAAAATCTCTGTGGACGCGGTCAACGCCCGGGATTATCCCCTGATTTTGGGCATCAACTCCATGTTGTCCATCCTCACCCTGGTGAGCACCCTGGTGGCGGATATCTTCTATGCGGTGGCCGACCCCCGCATTAAATACGAGTGAGGGGGAGGATGAGCATGGAAAAGGTTTATGTAAAAAAAGAACGCAGCCAGTCCTATTGGGGCGGCGTGCGCCACCGGCTGGGCAAGAACCGCCGGGCGATGATGAGCTTGTATGTGCTGAGCGTCATCGTGCTGGCCTGCATTTTTGTGCCGCTGATTTCCCCTTTCAGCATGGAGGTGACCGATCCCTCCCGCAGTGAACTGGCCCCCAACGCCATCAACTGGCTGGGCACGGATAAAATCGGCCGCGATTTGTTTACCCGCATCTTTTATGGCGGGCGCATATCCCTTGGCATCGCCCTGGTGATCACCGCCATCCAGTGCGTGATTGGCATTGTGATTGGCAGCATCGCCGGTTACTACGGCGGGGTGGTGGACGCCATTGTCATGCGCATCTGTGAGGTGTTCATGTGTTTCCCCTTCCTGCTGATGTGCATCACCATCGCGGCGGTGTTTGGCAACTCGCTCATTGTACTGATCTTCACCCTGTCCATCCTCTCCTGGCCCAGCATCGCCAGGATTGTGCGCGGGCAGATCCTGACGCTGCGCGAACAGGAATACATGGAGGCCTGCGAGGCCCTGGGCATCAGCGACTTCAAGCGCATCTTCAAGCACCTGCTGCCCAATGTCCTGGCCTATGTCATCGTCTATGCCACCCTGGGCATGGCCAGCGTTATCCTGACGGAAACCAGCCTGTCCTTCCTGGGCCTGGGCGTTTCCCCGCCCACCCCCACCTGGGGCAACATGATGCAGGAGGCCCGCAACCTCATGGCCATCAAGGACAAGTGGTGGTACTGGATTCCGCCGGGCATTGCGATTTTTGTCAGCGTCATGTGCTTTAACCTGCTGGGTGACGGCCTGCGGGACGCCATTGACCCCAAACTGAAGCGCTGAGGAGGAGGCAAGATGAAAAGTCATAAGAAAGTCATGCTTCCCAAGGGCGAAAAGCTGCTGGATGTTAAAAACCTGAAGACCTACTTCTACTCCGACTCCGGCCGGGTGCTGGCGGTGGACGACGTGTCCTTTCACGTGCGCCAGGGAGAAACCCTGGGCATTGTGGGGGAGAGCGGCTGCGGCAAATCCGTGTCCTGCATGTCCATCCTGCGCCTGATTGAAACGCCCCCGGGCAAGTACGAGGGCGGCCAGATCCTCTTTGAGGGCGAGAATTTGCTCAGCGTCCCTGACAGCCGCATCCGCCAAATCAGGGGCAACGAAATCAGCTTTATCTTCCAGGAACCGATGACCAGCCTAAACCCCATCTTCAAAATTGGGGATCAAATCGGCGAGGCCCTGGTGCTTCACCAAGGCATGACCAAAAAGGAAGCCCATCAGCACGCCATCGAAATGCTGCGCACGGTGCGCATCCCCAACCCCGAGCGGGTGGTGGATGACTATCCCTTTGCGCTGTCCGGCGGCATGCGCCAGCGTGCCATGATTGCCATGGCCCTGGCCTGCAAGCCCAAGCTGCTCATTGCCGATGAGCCCACCACCGCCCTTGATGTGACCATCCAGGCCCAGGTGCTTGATTTGATGAACAAGCTCAAGGACGAAACCGGGGCCTCCATCATCTTCATCACCCACGACCTGGGCGTGATTGCCGAGATGAGCGACCGGGTGATGGTGATGTACGCCGGCAAGGTGGCAGAGGTGGCCAGTGTGACCGATATTTTCAAAAACCCCAAACATCCCTACACCATAGGGCTGATTGGCTCGCGCCCGGACATGGAGACCACCAGTGATCGCTTGGTGGTGATCCCCGGGAACGTGCCCGATCTGAACAACCGGCCCAGCGGCTGCCCCTTCCATCCCCGCTGTGATCAGGTCATGCCTGAGTGCAGCCAGACCTTCCCGCCTGAAACGGTGCTGGAAAAGGCAGGCGAGGAAGAGCACAAGGTGTTTTGCTGGCGCTATGTAAAGGGGGGCAGATAAGTGTCAACAGGCTTGATTGAAGTCAAAAACCTTAAAAAATACTTCCCCATCAAATCCGGGCTGCTGAAAACCACCACCGGTCATGTGAAGGCGGTGGATGATGTGAGCTTTTCCATCAAGCGCGGCAAGGTGATGGGACTCGTGGGCGAATCCGGCTGCGGCAAATCAACCGCCGGGAGAACGCTGCTCAACCTGCTGCCCAAAACCCAGGGACAGGTGCTGTTCAAAGGGCAGGATATCCACGCCCTCAACCGCAAGGAAAACAAGGCCCTGCGCACCAAGATGCAGATCATCTTCCAGGATCCCTATTCCTCCCTCAACCCCCGCCTGCCGGTGAATGACATCGTGGGCGAGGCGATGCTGGAGCATGGGATTGTCAAAACCAAACAGGAAATGCATGACCGGGTGGTGGATATCATCTCCAAATGCGGCCTTTTCCCCGAGCAGGCCACCCGCTACCCCCACCAGTTCTCCGGCGGTCAGCGCCAGCGCATCTGCATCGCCCGCGCGCTGGCGGTTGATCCGGAGTTTATCGTCTGTGACGAGGCGGTGAGCGCGCTTGACGTGTCCATCCAGTCCCAGATCATCAACCTCTTGAAGGACATGCAGGAGGAGCTGGGGCTCACCTACATGTTCATCAGCCACGACCTGTCGGTGGTGAAGTTCATCAGCGACGATGTGGGGGTGATGTACCTGGGCCAGATCGTTGAAATGGGGGATAAGAAGAGCATCTTCACCACCCCCCTGCACCCCTACACCCAGGCGCTGCTCTCAGCGGTGCCCTCCTTTGACCCGGAGAAGCGCACCGGCTCAAAGCGCATCCTGCTGCAGGGGGATATTCCCTCCCCTGCCAAGCCGCCCAGCGGCTGCCGCTTCCACACCCGCTGCCCCTATGCCAAGGACGTGTGCAAAACCACCGTGCCTGAAAACAAAGAGGTGCAGCCAGGCCACTTTGTGATGTGCCACAAAGTGCACGGGGTGTTCTAAGGTGTTTTTTCACAGGAACCGGGTGGAGGAGGACCTGGAACGCATCCGCCGGGCCAACCTGAGCGAAGAAAAACGCCTTCAGGAGGACGCGGAAGCAGCCATGCGCCAGGAAGAGATCAAGGCCAAAAGCCAAGGCATTGGCTTGAAGGATGTGCTGGCCATGACCATCGCCATCTTCTCC
>ENA-UOOM01001646-UOOM01001646.1-fermentation-metagenome-genome-assembly--contig:-NODE-1646-length-20737-cov-14.214486_pt1 | contig 20737 bp, 17 predicted proteins | sample MGYA00245781_ERZ724031 | MGnify/ENA primary metagenome ERZ724031 (study PRJEB28704, sample SAMN03018317) | fermentation metagenome | biome: anthropogenic terrestrial biome; feature: soil... | reverse complement strand
GATGACTGTGCCATGCCTGGATATGAAACGCCTTGTCGCTATGTTTTCTTTGTGTATGTTGGTTTGGCATCGCGGGCGAACGCTCCGATATCTGTTATGGGTTGATGCTGACCTTGTCCAGGTACGGGCTGGTGTACGCCTTGAGCAGCGAGCCGTAGGTGACGCCGAATTCCACCACGCTGCCCACCTCATAGCCCGAGGCCGCGGTCAAATCCACAATCAGGTGATCGCTGGAGGCACCCAGCACCGTGATGCGCGTATCCCGCGGAATCAGCCCCTCGGCATCAATATCCTGTCGGCCAATCAGCGCGATGCCCCGACGCATGGGCCCCAGGTCCGGGAAGGACACGCGCTCGCCAAAGGCGTTGGGGCCGGTGGGGCCGATGGGCTGGGAGGGCTTGGTCTGCACCTCGCCCAGCACGGCCTGTACGGTGAACACATCCCGATGCAAAAAGCCAAAGGGCTCGCCGATGGCGGTATCGCTGTCCAGCAGCATGGCTTCGCCGATGCGCAGGTGGTTGATGCCCTTTGGAACACCGCCGCGCAGCAGCAGGCCCACGCTGCTGGAGTTGCCGCCCGATACCATGGGGATGGGCAGGTCCAGTTCCTCGCGCAGCCACTGGGCAATCTCCACCAGGCGGCCCAGGTTTTCCTGCTCTGGGATGATGCCGCCAAAGCAGGTGAGGTTGACGCCCACGCCATGCAAAATGAGGCCGGGCAAATCCTTCACGGTCTGTGCCGTGCGCAGGATGGTCTCCCGGTCGGTGTACATCACGCCCTCGCGCAGGTCGCCCAGGTCTACCATCAGAACCACCTTGTGCTCCTTGTTCAGGGCTTGGGCGGCGTCGCTGAGCGCGTGCAGGGTGAGGATTTCGCTTTGCAGGCTGATGTCCGCAAGCTGCACAATGTCCCGCGCCTGCGTAGGGTCGCCGATGCGCAGCAGCAGCTTGGGCTTGTCGGTCTTGATTCTGGCCAGGTTTTGCAGGCGGCTGTCGGCAAAGCCGTCCACCACACCCTCCAGCGCGGCCACGATGTCCGGCTGCGCGCAGACAGCCTTGGTGACGGCGTAATACTGGATGCCCGCCTTGTGGCAGACGTCGGCCAGGTAAGCCGCGTTCTCCCGCAGCTTGCCCAAATCAACCTGAATCAAGGGATACATGGCACGTCCTCCTTCACACCGGGTGGTTGTTCGCCCGCCCGGCATCAGTCCTTTGCGTCAAAGCTTTGCCGCATCAGCGCCAGCGCGGCCTCCGGGTATTTGCGGCTCAGCACGCCCAGGGAGGCCATGATGTAGTGATGGTCGGTCAGCAGCCGGGCCTCGCCCGGCTTGGGGTACAGCCACTTACGCTGGGTGTTCATATCCCGCAGCTGCTCCATGGTGTGCTGCCGCCCCGGCAGCCGGGTCAGCGCGCCGCCGGTGGCCACCAGGCAGGCCAGCTGCGTCAGGTCCTTCCCTTCGGCAATCTGCTGGCGCCCGCCCGGCAGGAACACGCTGCGGATGCTGCCCGCGTGCCGCCTGAGCGCCGTCAGCCCGGCTTCCAGCGCCAGGCGCTCGGCCAGTTTCTCCTGCTGGGGGGTGCGGGGGATGGGCTGCCAGTCGGCCATCAGGGCCGCGGTATCAATGCCCAGCTCGCGGTCCAGCTTTTCTGCACCCAGGGCGCTGACCAGGTGGGCGGCGTTGATAAACAGGCCCAGGTCGCCCTCCACCGTGCGCAGGTACAGGGGTTCGGGCCGGGTCTGTATGCGGGCAATCTCCTCGGATTCCTCGCAGGCGCTGTGCACATCGGTGGTGGCGCCGCCAATGTCGATGACGGCCAGGCTGCCATAGGGCTCGTGCATCAGGCGCGTCATTTCCATCACCGCGCCGGGGGTGGGCATCAGCGGCTGGGTCACCATGTCGTACACATGGCGCATGCCGGGCGCGTTGACGATATGCTTTTCAAACAGTGTTTGGATATGGCGGCGCGCAGGCTCGATGTTGAGGTCGTCCAGGCGGGGGTACACGTTCTCGCACAGCACCACCTCCAGGCCTGCGGCCTCCATGATGCCCTTTACCTCCTGCTGATTCTGCACGTTGCCCGCGTACAGCACGGGGATGTCGCGCAGACCCAGCGCCGCGATGGCGCGCGCGTTATGCAGCGCGGTCTCCCGCTCGCCATAGTCCGTGCCGCCGGCCAGCAGAATGAGGTTTGGGTGCAGGCGTTTTAGGGCGTCCAGGTCGCTGTCCCGCATGTGGCCTGCCGTCACCTGGCGCACCACGGCACCCGCGCCCAGCGCCGCCGCCTGGGCGGCGCGCACGGTCATGTCGTACACCAGGCCGTGCACGCTCATTTTGAGGCCACCGGCTGCGGAGCTGGTGGCAAACAGGTCGGTATATTGGATGTCGTCTGCGCCCAGGCTGGCCTTCAGGACGTCGATGGCGGCCTGAAGGCCCAGGCGCACGTCGCCCTCGGCCACGCTGGTGGCGGCGCTTCCCTGGCCGATGAAGCGGGGGTTGTCCCCGTGCAGGCCGTCAAAGGCGTTGACCAGCGTGGTGGTGGAGCCGATTTCGGCCACCAGGGCGTCGATGTGGTGTGTCACTTCTGCTGTCCCTGGCGTTCCCGGCGCTTTTTGACCAGCGCGGTGGCCACGTGGATGCCCTTGGAACCGCGGCCAAAGCCTTCGTCGGCACCCGCTTCACGGGCCAGCTCCGGCGTTACCTGGGTGCCGCCCGACAGGAAGATGAGCCTGTCGCGCACGCCCATCTCCCGCGCCAGGCGGTCGATGAGGGCGATGTTCTTGTAGTGGATGTTGTCATGGCTGATGATGGTGCTGGCCAGGATGCCGTCGGCGTTGAGCTCCACAGCCGCGCCCACCAGTTTCTCCGGCGGCACGCTGGTGCCCAGGTAGTGCACCTCGATGCCGTATTTCTCGATGCCGCCGTGCTTGATGTCGATGATTTCGCGCAGGCCCACCGAGTGCTCGTCGTTGCCCACGGTGCCGGCTACCACGCGCAGGGGATGCTGCTCGATGTCCGCGCGCAGCTCGTCCTCGCTCATGGTTTCAGGCGGCTTGGGCACCACCAGCTCGTCCACGTTGAGGGCAAAGGGCACATGCCCCTTCATCTCGATGCGGGTGCCCTCGCGCGGGTGCATGATTTCGCGGGAGATCACTTCGCAGTCAATCAGGCCCATCCGGCGGCCGGTCTCCAGCGCCGCGGCCTCGGCCAGCGGGGCTTCCACCGGGTAGAAGAGGTTGAGGTGCACCAGGCCGTCGGCCAGCCACTCCATCTCGGGCTTGAGCTGCTTGGCGCCGGGCTGACGGAAGTCCTCGTTCTCGGCCATGCGCACGTGGACGTTGTCTTCCTCGTCCAGCTCGTCGATAAACTGGATAAGCTCGGGCTTCTCCAGCGTGCAGCCGCCGATGAGGGCGGCCGGGTTGTCCGCCAGCGCCGCGTCATACTGGGCCACGTTGTTGTAGCCGTAGTGGGCGGTAACCGGGGCCAGGTAGTCGGGCGCGCGCTTGATGACCGTGCCGGCGCCGATGCCGCCGTCCGCGCGGCGCACGATGCCGTCGCCGTTGCGCTCGGGGTACAGGCCGCTGTCCACGAAGAAGCCCGCCTCCACCGCGGCAAAGTAGCCGCCGGCGGCAATCATGTCCTCCAGGAACAGCACCGCGCGCTCCTTGAGCTCGCGCGCCTTGTCGCGCAGGTAGCCCTCGTCCTTGAGGTCCACCATCTCCATCAGGCCGTCCAGGCCCACATAGGTCTGCTTGGCGGTGTCACACGCCTCGATGTTGTAGATATGCCACGGCACATTGCGCCCCTCGTCGGGGGTGATGGTGCTCTGGATATCGGCGCTGGTCAGCTTTGAGATGAGCATGTTGAGCACATGGGTCACCGTGGCCTCGCGGGTGGAGGACTCGATGTACTTGGTGTTCATTTGCGCGCGCATGCGGAAGCCTGGGAACAGCTCGCGCAGCGCCACGGCGTAGGGCAGGTCGATGTGCACGCAGGGAGCCGGGGTGGCGGTGGGCGGCACGGTGCTCAGGCAGATGAGGTCGCGCGGCACGCCGCAGCCCAGCGAAAACTGGGCGTTGATGGCGTGCTGCACCATAAGCTCGGGCATCACCTTCCAGGCGTCGCGCGCGGTGGCGTTGGCGTTGTGCGCGCCGTCTATCTGGGCCATCTCGCTCCAGGCGATAAGGCGCTTGGATTCGCAGGCGTCCACAAAGCTGCGCACCATGTTGATGTTGCGGTAGATGACGTTGTACTGCGGGTCCTGGTGGCAGCCGTTGACGCCTTCCTCGGCGAACATCACAGCGATGTCGGGCCCGGCTACGCCGGATACATAGCTGTGGTAGTTGATGGGGCGGCCTACTTCATCCTCGATGAGGTCCAGCGCCTTGCGCTGGGCGCGCACCTGTTTGCGGCTGATGGCCACGCCGCCGATGCCCTGGGGTGTGCCCTCGATGAGGCCGTCCATGTGGCTCTGCCCGGCGGTGCGAATGACCATGATGTGGTCGGCCCCGTGGTGGGCGGCCATGCGCATGCGGCGGATGTCGTCCTCAAACCGGCCGGAGGCAATCTCGGTGGTGATAACGGGCAGGGGCTGGGGATCGATGTTGTCAAAGTTGTGGGCAGGCGGCAGCGGCACCGAGTCCTTGAGCGGCTCCGCGCAATCCTGATAGGTGAAGGGGCCCATTTTGAGGCCAGGGGCCGGCTTGCGCCAGGTCCAGCCGCGGCGGCGCGGGCGGTATTGGTCCAGGTTTTTGACAATCTCGCGCACGTCAATCTGTTGGTCCGGTTTCAGCTGGTAGCTCATTTTGACCCCTCCTTAAACAGGGCGACCGCCTCGTCCACCAGCTCGCCCCGACTGAGCGCCAGGCCGGCCTCGCGCAGCGGCAGCTGACGCTCGCGGCTCAGCTTGTACACCACATGGCCGGCGCCGTGGCTGAGCAGCCCGCGCTCCAGGCACATATCGGTGATGGCCTTGGCCTCCAGCGAGCTAAAGCCCATGCGCAGCAGCACGCTGCGCTCGATGGCCGGGCTGGTATTCTCGCGGCCGGTCGCCAGCAGGGGGTCGGTCAACTGGCCCACCAGGGACCAGAAGCGCTGGTGCAGCTGCTCATCGCTGAGCTCCTTGAGGTGCGCGCCGCGCTTGTCGTAATCATCCGGTCGTTTCATGGCTCCTCCTCACATTGGGCGCGTACAAAGGCTTCGTCCGCGCGCGTTTCATCCATCAGGAAGGGGATATCCTCCGGCCGCACGAGGCCGGGGAAATGCTGTCTGGCATTGCGAATCAGGGAGCGGCGCATCTGCGCCAGGTCCGCCTCCTGCGCCTGAATCAGCTCGGGCGCGCGGGGCAGCACGATGCTCTGGCCGGGCACTTCGTCGCGCGGGTCGCCAAAGCGGATGTCGATGCCGCGGCTGCGGGCGAAGGCCAGCTGGGCGTTGTGGTGCTTGCCGGCGCCGGTGTACTCGGTCTCCTGTACCACGATGCACTGGTCGCTCGGCATCTGCCTGGCCAGGCTAAAGGCCGCCGCCAGGCTGGTGTTGCCCGCGGGCCCGCGCTCCATCCCCTCCAGGCGGGACAGGGTCTCCGTCATGAAGAACACCTCGCCCTGGGTGACGGTGTGGTAGCTGTGCAGGTAGCGCAGCGGCCGGCCGGCGCTTCGCGGCACGTCCGAGCGGTCGGGCCAGGTGCTGAAGGGCACGCCAAAGCCGGTGTGCCCGGTGGTAAAGCTCTTGCGGTTAAACTGCGTGTCGCTGGCCATGTGCAGGCCATGCAGGCTGACGCTGGCGGCCGCCACAGGGGTGGCGCAGTTTTCGTGCAGCAGGCCGCGGGCGGTGCCCGTCAGGTTGCCGCCGCCGGCATTGGTGGCGATGACCAGGTCGGGGTCACGCCCCTCCAGCGTGCGGAACTGGCGGGCGATTTCGGCGCCCAGGGTCTCGATGCCCAAAATGGCGTAGGGCGTGTACAGGGAGGCGTTGAAGTATCCCGTCTCCTCCAGCAGCCGCAGGAACACGTAGAACAGCTCCGGTCCTACCGTCAACTGCAAGACTTCCGCGCCGAAGGCCTCGCACTTGCGCGCCTTTTCCACAATCTCGGGCTGGCCCACGCCGTGGGAGTCAAAGCACTCCTGCACCACGATGCACCTAAGGCCGGCCTTGGCGGCGCAGCTGGCCACCGCGGCGCCGTAGTTGCCGCTGGTGGCGGTGACGACGCCCTTGTAGCCCATGCGGCGGGCCATCTCCACGCTGACAGCGGCGCGCCGCGCCTTGAAGCTGCCCGAGGGGTTGCTGGCCTCATCCTTGACAAAGATGCGGGCACCCTTGCCCGGTGCCGCGCAGGCGCGGGCCAGGGCGGTGATGTTCTTCAGCTCAATCAGCGGCGTGTTGCCGATGGCGTAGCTGTGCTGAATGGCTTCGATTTCCTGCAGGCTCAGCCCAGGCGCCTGCATCATGCCCTCGTAGTCAAAGGCGATGCCGCCCGACTCGAACCGGCTGTAGTCCATGCCCACGGCAGCCTTCATGATGTCCGGCCTGCGCGCCATGACGGCCTGGTAGCTGTTGTCACGCATGGCTGTCACCCCCAAACACGCGGTCCCACACCATGGCGGCCACCTGGCGCAGCTCGGGCACGTTGTCGCCAAAGCTGTGCGTGTAGTTCAGCCCGCCCTCGGTCAGCGTGCCCTGGGCAAGCCGGCCCGCGGCGGTGCGCACGGTAACGGCGTCGCCCACCTGGGCGTCTTCGGTCAGGTAGCCCTTGACCCACATCTCCAGCGGTACCCCGGCCGTATCCTCGGGCACCTGCGGCGCGCGCTGGTCGGGGCTCAGCACGACGCTGTGGATGCGCACCCAGTCTCCCTGTTTTGGCATGTCAGTCCCTCCCAAAGGCGATGGCGCCATAGTCGCCCATCACGCAGCGGGGCACGGGCATGTCCAGCATCGTCTTCAGGCCGGGCGCTGCCGCCACCACGAAGGGCAGCATGTTGCAGGCCATGGCGATGGTGCCCAGGCCGCCGTCCACCTCGGGCTTGATGGCCATGGCGACCGGCGGGGTGCCAGTGAGGGTGACGTAGTCGCCCGTATCCACCCCGGCCAGCTGCGGCTCTATCTGTTGCGGGTGCAGCAGGCTGATTTTTTCCTCGCCCTGGGCAGTTGCCTGGGCGGTCATGTTGACGCCGGCGATGTGCCCTTTTGCCGCGAAGCCGTGGGGGCTCTTGCGGTCCACCTCGGTGATGATGGGCAGCATCTGCTGCTCAAACCCGTCGTAGCGGATGCCCAGCGCGTCGCCAATCATGGCGGCGGACTCGGCAAACCCCACGTGCCCGGCCAGCGTACCATCCTGTACGCCGCGGTTAAACTCCTCCACCGAGATGCCGATGCCCTGCTCCACCATGACGGCCTGGCCAAAGGGGCTCAGCGAATTGACGCGCTCGCAGCGCACGTGGCTCACCTGCGTCATGCAGCCCGACAGGAAGACGGCCAGCAGGTCCATCATCATGCCGGGGTTGATGCCCGTGCCCAGGATGCTGACGCCGTGCGCCCGCGCGGCGCGGTCCATCTTTTCGGCCAATTCGGGCGACTGAGCGCTGGGCCAGGCCATCTCCTCGGCGATGGTCAGCACGTTCACCCCGGCCTCCACCACCTGCATGATTTTTGGGTAGACCTCCTTCACAAAGGAGTTGGTGGCCACCACGCAGATGTCAGGCTTTTTGGCCAGAAGCGCCGCGATATCGCCCGTGACCAGGGCCTCGGGCCGTTCCCCCTGGGGAATATCCAGCAGGGCATAGATGCTCTTGCCTTCCTTGGCGGGGTGGGTGTCGCATACGCCGATGATGTCCACGCCTTTGCGCTCCAGCAGGACGCGGGCAATGCCCGAACCCATGGCGCCAAAGCCCCACAGGGCGACGGTAACGTTACGCATGTCAGTTCTCCTTTGTGTTTATTGTAATCAACTTAAATTGTAGGAAAAGTGGTAATGAGGTGAGGAGTTATCGGTGAGGAGTGAATGGCTGCGCCTTCGGCGCTGACCTCACGGCCCCGTAACCACTAACTCCTAACCGCTAACCGCTACCCCTAACTTCTCACTGCCGCCCAATCGTGGCGACCATCACGGCCTTGATGGTGTGCAGGCGGTTCTCCGCCTCGTCAAACACCTTGCTCTGCGGGCTGCGGAACACCTCGTCGGTCACTTCCATCTCGGTCAGGCCGTACTTCTCGTGGATATCGCGGCCGGTGGCCGTCTCCAGGTCGTGGAAGCTGGGCAGGCAGTGCAGGAAGATGCAGTCGGCGTTGCCTGTCTTTTTCATGACGTCCATGGTCACCCGGTAGGGGGTCAGCAGGCGGATGCGCTCCTCAAACAGCGCCTCCTCGCCCATGGAGACCCACACATCGGTATACACGGCGTCGGCACCATTCACATCGGCGATGTCGTGGGACACCGTCAGCGTGGCGCCGGTTTCCTTGGCCACGGCCTGCATCTCGGCCATCATGCCCTCCTCGGGCTTGAGCTCCTTGGGGCAGATGGCGGTGTAGCGCATGCCCAGCTTGGCGCAGATAATCATCAGCGCGTTGGCCACGTTGTTGCGGGCGTCGCCCATGTACACCACCTTGCACTCGCGCAGGGGCTTTTTGACGTTCTCTTCCAGCGTCATGATGTCAGCCAGCGCCTGGGTGGGGTGATCCAAATCCGTCAGGCCGTTCCACACCGGCACGCCGGAGTAGCGCGCCAGGTCTTCCACCATCTGGTGTTCAAACCCGCGAAACTCGATGCCGTCGTAGTAGCGGCCCAGCACCTTGGCGGTGTCCTCCAGGCTTTCCTTTTTGCCCATCTGGCTGTTGGATAGGAAGGTGGCGTTGCCGCCCTCATCCCAGCAGGCGGTTTCAAAGGCGCAGCGCGTACGGGTGGAGGTTTTCTCGAAAAGCAGCACGATGTTGCGCCCGCGCAGCAGGTCGCCCGGGATACCGGCGCGCTTTTTGCGCTTGAGGTCATGGCTGAGGTCCAGCAGGTACCGGATTTCCTGGGGGGCATAGTCCCTGAGGGTGAGGAAGCTGCGGCCTTTGAGGTTGACGGGCATGGGGATATCCTCCTTATGTATATGGTTGGGATGAGGCAGACGACCGTCTGCTGAAGAACATGAAAGGGGAGGCTTTAGCGGGGCGGCAGGGGGTCGCGAACCGTGGGCATGCTCATGCAGCGGGGGCCGCCGCGGCCGCGGCCCAGCTCCGAGCCCGGCACCTCGATGGTCTGTATGCCGTGGTCGCGCAGGATGGCGTTGGTGATGGTGTTGCGGTCGTAGACGATGACCTTGCCCGGCGCCACGCACAGCGTGTTGCTGCCGTCGTTCCACTGCTCTCGCTGGGAGGCGATGCTGTCGGCGCCGCCGCAATGTATCAGCGTCACCGGCCCGCCGCCGATGTTGCGCTGGAGGATTTGGTCAAAGGGGCCCGTCTGCTCCTGCGCGCGCACGGTGCCCTTGGGGCCGGGCGTCAGCCGCCAGGCGCGCAGCACCGGCAGGATGCCCGGATGCACGGTGAAGGCATCGCGGTCCACCTGGGTAAACACGGTGTCCAGGTGCATGTAGGCGCGGATGTTGGGGATGTCGATGGCCAGCACCGCCTTGAAACCGCTTTGCTCGTCGGCAAACAGGTTGGCGGCCAGCAGCTCCACCGCCTCGGGCGTGGTGCGCTGGGACAGGCCTGCCGCCAGCACGCCGCCCTCCAGGCACAGCAGGTCGCCGCCCTCCAGGCTGAAGGGCACATCCGGGTCGTAGTACATGGGCACCTGGCCCGCGTAATCCGGATGATAGTTGAGGATATAACGGCCGTAGATGGTCTCCCGCTGGCGGGCGGGGGCATGCATGCGGCTGATGGCGGCGCCCGGCCCCAGCATGGAGAAGGGGTCGCGCGTAAAGTACAGGTTGGGGATGGGGTCCAAAATGAAGCGCGGCTCATCGCTGAAGGCGCTGGCCAGCGGGTGGTGATCGGGGCGCAGCAGCTCCCTGTCAGTCACGCCGGACATGGTTTTGAGCACCAGGTCCTTCTCGTCCGGGATGTCCATCAGCAGGGCGTACAGCTCCTTGCGGTAGTAGCGCCCCATGTCGCCCGAGCGCTCGATGAACTCCTGTATAAACTGCCTGCGCATGGCTTCCGATGGGCGCAGGGTATCGGCCACCCGGTCGGACAGGTAGCATACCTCCGCGCCGTGCGCGCGCAGGGTGTCGGCAAAGGCGTCGTGCTCGCGCTGGGCGCCCGACAGGTAGGGAATGTCATCAAACAGCATGCGCGACAGGTGCCCCGGCGTCAGCTGCTCCAGCTCGGCCCCCGGCCTGTGCAGCAGTACCCGGCGAAGCGGGCCTATTTCGCTACGAACAGATAGGTTCATGAAGCGTCCTCGTTTTCATACAATTTTGACCGCCCTGAGTATAGCACAGGCGGGCCAAAATGTATAGAGAATAATGTATATACATTTCATCGTATACATTTACATTTGTTGAATCCCTTTTACCACTATGTTAAAATAGCATGCCGCTATATCGCGGCGGCGGGAGGCGCGGCTTGCTCAACCTGTTTAAACGGCGAAAGCCCCTGTATTCAGATGGCGTGATTGAGCTGCATCTGGCCGACGCCGGCCTGCGCGACGCGCAAAGCGGCATCGAGGATGGCTATACCTTTGACATCCGTCCGGCGGGCACCCGCCACGCGGTGGGCTACATCAGCCTGAGGCTGGGGGAGAGCCCGGCGCTGTACTACCTGGGGCACATCGGCTACCGGGTGCATGCCAGCCACCGCGGGCAGGGCTACGCCAGGCGCGCGCTGGTGCTGCTGATTCCCCTGATGCGCAGGGAGGGCCTGCTGCACCCGGTGATTACCACCAACGTGGACAACCTGCCCAGCCGCTACACCTGCCTGAAGGCCGGCTGCGTGCTGGAGCGCATCGCCCCCGTGCCGCCCGAGCACCGCGAGGTATGCGCGGGCGCGCAGTATAAGTGCCGCTACATTTTGCCCATCCCCCGGGCAGACGAGAAGGAGGCCCCATGATTCGACCGGTGCTGGGCATCCCCACCCATGTGGAGCAGTGGGGCAGCGGGCAGGAAGAGATTGTGCTGCTGCACGGCTGGGGCAAGGCAGTCACGCTGGACAGGCACCTGGCCCCCCTGGCCCGCCTGCTGGCGGAGGATGGCTTGCGTGTGACGGCGCTGGAGTTTCCGGGCCACGGCCAGACCGGCAAACCGGGCGAGCCCTGGGGCGTGCCGGAGTTTGGCCGGTGGACGGCGGCGGCCTTGGATGCCCTGGGTATACAGCGCGCCACTTTTGTCGCCCACAGCTTTGGCGGGCGGGTGGCCCTGTGGCTGGCGGCCAACGAGCCCGGGCGCGTGCGCCGCATGGTGCTCACCGGCGCCGCCGGCCTCAAGCGGCAGCAGACCCAGGAGGAGCAAAACGCCTCCGCGCGCTATCAGCGGCAAAAGCGCATGCTGGAGGGCGTCAAGGCGGTGCCCCTGCTGAGTCGGGGCGCCCAGGCGCTGCAAAAGGCGCTGCGCGACCGCCGCAGCTCGCCTGACTACCTGGAGGCCGATGAGGACATGAAGGAAACCTTTGTCCGCATCGTGTCACAGGATTTGCGGCCGCTGCTTGCGCAGATTGCGCAACCCACCCTGCTGGTGTGGGGCGACCGGGATGACGCCACGCCGCTGTGGATGGGGCAGGAGATGGAGCGGACCATGCAGGATGCCGCGCTGGTTGTGTTTGAGGGGCGCGGGCACTTTGCCTATCTGGAGGAAGCGGGCCGCTTCGCGGCCATTGTGAAGGCATTGATGAGGGAGGACGCGAACAAAAGTGTCTGACGACTTTTTCACCTGGCTGCTGTGGTTAGCCCCGGCGCTGGCATCGGTGCCCGCGGCCAAGGGGCTGGTGCATCTGTTTCAGCTGAGCAGCTATCAATATGGCGGCTACGTGCAGGCGCTGCGCCGCCGCTGGAAGCGGGAGCTGCTGCCCGGCGTGATGCTGGCGGTGGTTTCTTTTGCGGTCTGCGTGGCGGCCGATTACCTGGCCCGAGCGGGCGGACGCCTGTGGCTGGCCATAGGCGCGGCCTTGACGCTGGCGGCGGGCTTTGCCCTGGGCTATGGCGTGCACAACAGGCGGCGCAGCGTGAAGCCGCTGCACTACACCGCGCGGGTCAGGCGGCTGTTTGCCGCCCTGCTGGCGGTGATGGTGGTGCTCGCCCTGGTGCTGCGCAAAATCCTGCCGGTGATGGGCATCAGCGTGCTGCTGCCGCTGTTTGTGCCGGTTTGGGTGGCGCTGGCGGCGCTGCTGACGCTGCCGGTGGAGCACCTCATCAAGCACCTGTACCAGCGGGACGCCCGGCGCATCCTGGACGCGCAAAAGGGCCTGATTCGCATCGCCATCACAGGCAGCTACGGCAAGACGTCGGTTAAGTTTTTTCTGGAGACGATGCTGCGCCAACGCTACAGCGTGCTGGCCACCCGGGGCAGCTTTAACACGCCCATGGGCATCACCCGCGTCATCCGCGAGGACATGGAGCCCGCCCACCGGGTCTTTATCGCCGAGATGGGCGCGCGCCACCGCCATGACATCCGCGAGCTGTGCCGTTTGGTGCAGCCGCAGATCGGCATCCTGACCGCCGTCGGCCCCCAGCACCTGGAGACCTTCGGTTCCGTCGAGCGGGTGCGCGAGACCAAGTACGACCTCATCCGCGCCTTGCCCAAGGATGGGCTGGCCGTTTTTATCAACGACGGCGCCATTGTGCGCGACCTGTACGGGCAGACGGGGGACAAGCCCCGCCTCATCGTGGGGCAGCCGGGGGACGACCTGTGGGCCGAGGGCGTGGAGGCCACGCTGGAGGGCACCGCCTTTCTCCTGTGCCTGAAGGATGGCACCCGCCTGCGCTGCCACACGCGGCTGATTGGCGAACACAACCTGCAAAACGTGCTGTTGGCCGCCGCCGTGGCCCGCCACCTGGGGCTGAGCGACGCGCAGCTGCGGCGCGGCATCGAGGCGCTGGAGCCCGTGGCCGCCCGCTTCAAGCCCGAGAAGACCGAGGACGGGCGCACCATCATCAACAACGGCTTCAACGCCAACCCGCAAAGCAGCCGCGCTGCGCTGGCCATATTGAAGGATTATCCCGGCCGCCGCATCGTGGTGACGCCCGGCTTTGTGGAGCTGGGCGAGCAGGAGAGCGCCTTCAACCGCCAGCTGGGCGAGCGCATGGCGGCCTCGGCCGATGTGGCGCTGCTTGTGGGCCCCAAGCACACGCTGCCCATCCGCGAGGGGCTGCTGGGCCAGGGGTTTGCGGAGGACAACATCCACACCTTCCTCAGCCTCAAGGAGGCGCAGGCCTGGCTGGATGAAAACAAGGCGGCGGGCGATGTGGTGCTGTACGAGAACGACCTGCCCGACCACTACAACGAGGCATGAAAGGGGGAGCGAGATGAGCAAGCTGCAACTGGGCGTTATCTTTGGCTCCCGCAGCTGTGAGCACGAGGTGGCCATCATCTCGGCCATTCAGCTGATGCGGCACGTGGACCGCGACAAGTATGACGTCATCCCGGTATATATCTCCCAGGAGGGGGCGTGGTATACGGGTGCGCCGCTGCTGGATATCAAAAACTATGTGCCCGCCTTCAAGGCCGATGTGCCGGGCATCCTGCGCGTGCAGCCCGATGTCACCGCCCGCTCGGGCGCGCTGATTGGGTACGACCGCGGCGGCCTGCTGCGCGGCGGCAGCCGCAGCATCGTGGCGCGGCTGGATTGCGCCATCCCCGTGATGCACGGCCTGCATGGCGAGGACGGCAGCCTGCAGGGGCTGCTGGAGCTGATGGACATCCCCTATGCCTCCACCGGCGTGGCGGGCAGCGCCATCGCCATGGACAAGATATTGATGAAGCAGTGCTTCCGCGGCATGGGTTTTCCCGTGCTCCGGGACATGCCCCTCACCCGCAGCGCCTGGAAGAAGGACGCGGTGGAGGTCATCAAGCAGGTGGAGGCCACGCTGCCCTACCCCGTATTCGTGAAGCCCGCCAACCTGGGCAGCTCCATCGGTGTGAGCCGGGCGGAGGATTTTCAGTCCCTCAGCGACGCGCTGGAAGTGGCCTTTAGTTTCGACCGGCGGGTGCTGGTGGAGGAGGCAGTCAACCAGCCCATCGAGGTCAACTGCGCGGTGCTGGGCTTTGACGACGAGGTGATGCCCTCGGTGGTGGAGATGCCGCTGACGGGCGGCGAGCTGCTGGACTTCGGCGACAAATATCTGCGCGGCGGCGGGGCCAAGGGCATGGCGTCCCTCAGCCGGGTGGTGCCTGCCCCCATCGGCGACGCGCTGACCCAAAGGGTGCGCGACCTGTCGTGTGATATCTTTCGCGCGCTGGACTGCAAGGGTGTCATCCGGGTGGACTATATGATAGACCCCGCCACCGATGCCCTCACCATCACCGAAATCAACGCCATCCCGGGCTCCCTGGCCTTCTATCTTTGGGATAAGAGCGACCCGGCGATTGCCTACCCCCGGCTGATTGACCACATGGTGACCTGTGCCCTGCGCGCCTGGGAGGAGAAGGAGGAGAACAACCTGGCGTTCAAATCGGACATCCTCCGCAACGTGTCCCTGGACGGCGCCAAGGGCGCGAAGGGGGCCAAGGCATGAGCAATGTGAATGTATGGGATTACATGGGCAAGCGTGTGCACATGGTGGGCATCGGCGGCAGCAGCATGTCGGGCCTGGCCCAGATGCTGCACACCGACGGCTTTGCGGTGTCCGGTTCCGACCGGGACGAGGGCTACGCGCTGAACAAGCTGCGCGGCCTGGGCATCCCGGTGTATGCCGGCCATGACCCCGAGCGGGCGGCCCAGGCTGACCTGCTGATCTATTCCGCCGCCATCAGCCCGCAGGACCCGGAGCGCGTGGCCGCGCGGGACCAGGGCATCCCTCAGGTGGAGCGGGCGGAACTGTTGGGCCAGCTGATGCGCGGCTACCGGCAGACCGCCTGCGTGTGCGGCACCCACGGCAAGACCACGGCGTCCTCCATGCTGGCCCAAATATTGCTGGACGCAGGGCAGGACCCCACCATCCACATCGGCGGCTCGCTGGACTATATCGGCGGCGGCTCCCGCGTGGGCGGCAAGGGTGTGTTTGTGGCCGAGGCGTGTGAGTTTAACCGCAGCTTTCTGCATATGCCGCCCACCATCGCCATCATCACCAACATCGAGGAAGACCACCTGGACTGCTACCGCGACTTGGACGACATCGAAAGCGCGTTTCAGCAGTTTGTTGATTTGTTGCCCGCCGATGGCCTGTGCGTCGGCCTGGCCGATGACCCCCGCGTGATGCGGGTGATGCAGCGCTCGGGCCGGCGGTATATCAGCTTTTCGCTGACCGGCGCCGCCGACTGGACGGCGGACGGCCTGCGCTATGATGAGCATGGCTGCGCCGCCTTTGACGCGCTGTACCGGGGCGAGCGCCGGGGGCATGTGACGCTACAGGTGGCCGGGGATTTTAACGCCCTGCACGCCTTGGCGGCGCTGGCCGCGGCGGTGGAGCTGGGCGTGCCCTTTGAGGTGGGCAGCCGTTCGCTGGCAAGCTTTGTCAACCCGCACCGGCGGTTTGAGTACACCGGCACGGTGCAGGGCATGCGGCTGTATCACGACTACGGCCATAACCCGGCCGAGATGCAAAGCGCGGTCGGCGTGGCCGCCCTGCAGGGCCGGCGCGTCATCGCCGTCATGCAGCCGCATACCTACAGCCGCGTCAAGGGGCTGTTTGAGGGCTTCCTCACCTGCACCAGGGCGGCTGACATCACGCTGGTGACAGATATCTATGCCGCGCGAGAGGTGGACCCAGGCGATATTCACAGCCGGATGCTGATAGAGGGCATGCGGGCGCATGGCATCGATGCGCACCTGACCCCCACCTTTGACGACACCGAGCGCTGGCTGCTGCAAAACGGCCGGGATGGCGACCTGGTGCTCACCATGGGCTGTGGCAACATCAACCTGCTCAACGACCAGATGCAGCGTCACTGGGACGAACAGCATCAACCGCTGGAGGGCTGAATGGCAAACGACCGTTTACAAAAAATCCGCAACTTCTGCATCATCGCGCACATCGACCACGGCAAGTCCACCCTGGCCGACCGCATCCTGGAGAAGACCGGCGTCTACCAGCAGCGGGAGATGATGAACCAGATCATGGACTCCATGGAGCTGGAGCGCGAGCGCGGCATCACCATCAAATCCAAGGCCGTTTCCATGCGCTATACCGCCCAGGATGGGGAGGAATACACCCTCAACCTCATCGACACCCCCGGCCATGTGGACTTTACCTACGAGGTCAGCCGCGCGCTGGCCGCCTGCGAGGGCGCGCTGCTGGTGGTAGATGCCACCCAGGGCGTGGAGGCGCAGACGCTGGCCAACGTGTACCTGGCGCTGGAGCACGACCTGGAGACCATCCCCGTCATCAACAAGATTGACCTCCCCAGCGCGGACCCGGACGAGGCCTGCCGCGAGGTGGAGGAAATGATCGGGCTGGACACATCCCATTCCCCCCGGGTATCGGCCAAGCTGGGCACGGGCATCGACCAGGTGCTGGAGGTCATCGTGCAGCACATGCCGCCGCCGGAGGGAGACGAGCATGCGCCGCTGCAGGCCTTGGTGTTTGATGCGGTGTATGACAACTACCGCGGCGCCATCTGCTTTGTGCGCATCGTCAACGGCGTGCTGAAGCCCGGCATGCGCATGCGCATGATGCAGACGGGCGCCGAGTTTGACGTGGTGGAGGTGGGCATCCGCAGCCCGGGCTACGTTCCCCGGGACGCCCTGATGGCAGGCGAGGTGGGCTATGTGTCGGCCTCCATCAAGGAGGTGGGCGACACCCGCGTGGGCGACACCATCACCGATGCCGCCCGCCCGGCCGAGGCCCCGCTGCCCGGCTACAAGGCCGTGACGCCCATGGTGTACTGCGGCATCTACCCGGCGGACGGCAACGACTACGGCGCCCTGACGGACGCGCTGGAAAAATTGCGCATGAACGACGCCAGCCTGCACTATGAGCCGGAGACCAGCGCGGCGCTGGGCTATGGCTTCCGCTGCGGTTTCCTGGGCCTGCTTCATATGGAGATTATCCAGGAGCGCCTGGAGCGCGAGTTTGACCTGGATTTGATCACCACCGTGCCAAACGTCATTTACGAAATCAACAAATCAAACGGCGAGACGCTGCTGATTGACAACCCCACCAACCTGCCGCCCATTGGCGAAATCGCCTCCATGGAGGAACCCTATGTATTCGCCACCATTTATACGCCGCAGGACTATGTGGGCACGCTGATGCAGCTGTGCCAGGACAAGCGCGGTGTGTTCCGCGATATGCAGCATGAGGGCGGACGCATCAAACTGACGTACGACCTGCCGCTGAACGAGGTCATCTACGATTTCTTTGACCAGCTCAAGAGCCGCAGCCGCGGCTATGCTTCGCTGGACTATGAGCTCAAGGGCTATCAGGAAAGCCAGTTGGTGAAGCTGGATATCTTGCTCAATGGCGAGCTGTGCGACGCCTTCACCATGATTGTGCACCGTGACAAGGCCTACGAGCGCGGTCGCTCCATGGCGGAAAAGCTGCGCGAGGTCATTCCGCGCCAGCAGTTTGAGATTCCCATCCAGGCGGCCATCGGCGGCAAGGTCATCGCCCGGGAAACCGTCAAGGCCGTGCGCAAGGATGTGCTGAGCAAGTGCTACGGCGGCGACATCACCCGCAAGAAAAAGCTGCTGGAGAAGCAAAAGGAAGGAAAGAAGCGCATGCGCCAGTTTGGCAAGGTAGAGCTGCCAAGTGAGGCCTTTATCGCTGTGCTGAAAATGGGGGACGATAAGTAATGCAGGACAACACACCGGAGAAAAAACCCGAGGTTCGCAAAAACGCCACAGGCAAGCGGTTGCTGATTGCCTTGGTGGCCATCGCGGTGGTGGCGGCGGGGCTGTATTTCGTGCTGCGCGAGGATGAGGCCGCCGTGTTGCGCCGCCAGCAGGAAGCCATGGAGAAGGCCATGCTGGAGGAAGAGCAGGAGGTGGAGGTCGAATTCCGGGTGGAGGTGGAAGAGGGCGACCTGTCGCTGCAGGAGGGGCTGGACCCGGCATGGATGAACATCCTGCTGCTGGGCACCGACGGCTGGCATTCAAGCCTCAATCAGGGGCGCAGCGACGCCATGTTGATATTCTCCATCCAGGAGGAGACCGGCGCCATGAAGCTCACCAGCCTGGTGCGCGACATGCAGGTGCCCATCCCGGGCGCCAGCCGGGGCGACCGCATCAACACGGCCAACGCGTATGGCGGGCCGCTGCTGGCGATGAAGACGGTCAACGAGCTGCTGGGGCTTAACATCAGCCGGTACGCTTCGGTCAACTTCCAGGGATTCATGGAAGTGGTCAACCTGCTGGGCGGGGTGGAGCTCACCCTCAGCGATGGCGAAGCCCGGTTAACCGGCGCAGAAAAGTCCGACCAACCGCAGCGCCTCAATGGCTACCAGACGCTGGAGTACGCGCGCATCCGCTCGCTGGACAACAACTTTGGCCGCAACGAGCGCCAGCGCAAGGTGCTTAGCACCCTGCTTGAGCAGGCGCGCGCTCAGGACAGGGATACTGTCATGCGGGCGGTCACCGAAGGCTTGGGCTGGATGCAAACCAACCTGACGGCGGAAGAGGTGCTGTCCCTGGTGGTGAAAGCGCTCGGCAGCCAGCAGGATATTGAGCTGCTCAGCCTGCCGCCGGAAGGCAAATACCGCTTCGCCCGCTCCAAGAGCGGCGCCAGCGTAATAGAATTTAACCAGAACACCGTGCGCAACGCCTTTCACCAGTTTGTGTACGGGCAGGAGGCACCTCCTGTTGCCAAGTAAGGAGTTTATTCATCGATGAGATGCCCCCATTGCGGCAAGTGGAACCGCGCCACCTTCCCGGTTTGTTTCTCCTGTGGCGAGCCGCTGCCACAGGCGGACAAGCCGGCGGCGCGCACTGCCGCGCCTGCCCTTGACAAGGCGGAGCAGCCGGTCACCGTGGTGTATGACGAGTACGGGGACGAGCGCACCGTCGTCGACCAGAAGGATCGCCTGGCCGAGGAGATGCAGGACCTGCATCAGCGCAAGAAACTGGGCGAACAACGCCAGGAGGAGCTGCGCCGGCAGGCGGCCGACAAGGGCTTTGCCCCCACAGGCACCGGTGTCACGGCGGCTAGCCGCCGCAGCCGCGTGTTTGTGGAGCCGGGGCGCGTTCGCTCGGCCTACCCGCGCCCGGATGAGCAGCAGGTGGATTATGACGGCTACACGGCGGAGCCCACCTACGCCCGCGCCACCGATGAGCTGGGCGCCATCCCCGAGGCGCGCCGTGCCCGCGGCTCCATGAACATCCCCTTGCCGGGTCGGGGACCGCGGCGTCCTCGCCTGTTCGGGCTGCGCCGCGCGCTGCCTTATGTGGCCGTGTTGCTGATATTGCTCAGCCTGGGTTATGCCGGCTATCGCTACCTCTACCTGCCCACCACCGAGAACAAGGAGGTGCCCGAGGAGCAGCAGGTGCAGATAACAGCCTCCATTCTGGATGACATGGCGGCGCACACCATCCGCATCCCCGCGCCGGAAGGCTCCCAAATCTATATCAAGGAACTGCGCCGCAGCTACATCGTCACCGGCGGCTACGCCACCTTCCAGGTGCAGGATTATATATGGTACGAGCTGGATGAAAACGTCACACAGCCCAGCATGGATGTATCCCTCACCCCATTCATCCGCACCAACGCGGGTGAACAGGTGCAGATGGACCCCATCAACTACACCATTGACATCCCGCTGTCGCCGCTGACCCTTATCCGGCCTGATGTCACCTATGTGGAAACGGCGACGCCCATTTACAACGTGCAGTTTCACGTGATGCAGCACAGCTCGGTGTTCATCAACGGGGAGGATTTCTCCTCCTACGTCAACACGCAAAACGGCTACATCAGTTACAATGCGCCCATCCAGCCCATTGGCGAAAACAAAATCCATATTGTGGTGCGCAGCCAGTATTACCGCGAGAATGAGGTCACCATCACCATCTTCCGCGCGGTGCAGGACATCCCGCTGGATTTGGCCAGCACCCTGACCGACCGCAGCAGCAACCCGACCATGACCATTTCGGCCACCACGCGCGCGGGCGCCCAGGTGACCATCCTCAGCCCCTACCACAACATGGATGACAGCCAGCTGGCCTCCACCGGCGCCTTCAAGTTTGACGCGGTGTTCAACCGCATCGGCACCAACACCGTCATCATCCGGGCGGACTACCCCGGCCGCACCGCCACCACGGTGGAGTATGATGTCTATTATCTGCCCGATCCCGACCATTACACGCCCAAGGCGTGGGCGCTGGATGAAAAGTATGGCTATGCCGACCTGCTGGGCAACCTGCCCACCCGCGTTCGCAACACGCAAATCTACGTGATGACCGGGCCTGTGCTGCGGGTGGTGTCCACCAAGCCGCAGCTGGTCATCATCGACTGTGCGGACGGCCGCACCACCACCCCGCTTGAGGTGATGGTGGAAAACCAGACCAAGACCCAGTGGCAGGTGGGCGAGCGCTATCGCCTGTACGCGGATACATCGGGCAGCTACGGCGGCATTCCGCGGCTGACCGCGCGATATACCTATCAGCCAAAGGACTGATAACGCTTGAGATAACGGCAAATCAAGAATAGCGCTCCCCAATTCGTAATGGGGAGCGCTGTTT
>ENA-UOOM01001645-UOOM01001645.1-fermentation-metagenome-genome-assembly--contig:-NODE-1645-length-20742-cov-4.687968_pt1 | contig 20742 bp, 21 predicted proteins | sample MGYA00245781_ERZ724031 | MGnify/ENA primary metagenome ERZ724031 (study PRJEB28704, sample SAMN03018317) | fermentation metagenome | biome: anthropogenic terrestrial biome; feature: soil; material... | reverse complement strand
TTCGTAAAAAAAATGCTGGAAATTCTATACAAACAATTATACAAAATAAATATTTTGTATAATTGAGGTAGTTTAATTCCTGATTATTAAAATTATTTGAGCTTAAAGTACTACAATGAAAAAAACGTTAACGGAGGGCTGCTTATGAAAAAGAATCTTATTGATGAAGCTCCGCCTGTAATCAGAGGTTTTTTAGGATATTTAGGGACTATAAAAGGAAAATCGCCAAAAACAGTTGAAGAATACTATTTAGACCTGCGCACTTTTTTCAGGTATGTAAAACAAGCGCGCGGTTTAGTGCCCGACGGCGTGGAATTCAGTGAGATAAGTATTGCCGACGTAACCCTTGACTTGATAAAAACAATAGACCTTACGCAGGTTTTCGAGTATATGAACTTTCTGAGCACCGAAAGAAAAAACAAGGCGGCCGCTCGTTCGAGAAAAGTTTCAAGCCTGAGAAGCTTCTTTAACTACCTTACCAATAAAACGGGTCAGCTTCAAAACAACCCCGTAAAAGAACTGGAGACGCCTAAACTTAAAAAATCACTGCCAAAGTACCTCACGCTTGAAAAAAGCCTCGATCTTCTTTCGAGTGTAGACGGCAGCAACAAGGTGCGCGATTACTGCATGCTTGTTTTGTTCCTTAACTGCGGCATACGCCTTTCCGAACTTGTCGGGCTCGATTTAGACGATATTAATTTTAGTAATTCCACTATGAAAATAACGGGGAAGGGCAACAAGGAACGTATAGTATACTTAAACGATGCCTGCACAAACGCCATAAACAATTATCTTGCCGTGCGTCCCCACGACGGCGTAAAAGACAGAAACGCACTGTTTTTGAGCCTCCGCAAAAATCGCATAAGCCCTAAAACAGTGCAGTACATAGTTAAAAAATATTTAGGTAAAATAGATATGGGCGGCAAAGGGTACTCTGTACATAAACTTAGGCATACAGCCGCAACCCTTATGTACCAGTACGGCCACGTCGATATACGTGTGCTTAAAGACATCTTAGGGCATGAAAACCTCGGTACGACAGAAATTTACACGCACCTTTCGAGCGAACAGATGGCAAATGCCGCAAACTCAAACCCGCTTGCAAACGTTAAACAGAAGCAGGCTAAAATAAAATCCGAAAACAATACGCCAAAAAAAAGCGGAAACGCGTGACTGCGCGCCGCACTTAATTTTTCTCATCCCCGCTGCTTTCCGTCTCCGCAGGTTTTATCATAAGTTTTTCTACAAGAGGGTAAACAGTGAAATTTATAAGATACATACAGAAAGAAAAGAAAAAGAAAATAATAATCAATATTCCTATTATTATTGTCAGCAGCGTAGACTGCATAAGGTAAAAACCGTAAGCTATCAGCGCAAAAACAGCCGTCAGCAGTAAATTGCGCCACAGGCCGATAATGGCAAACATCAAAGAATTAGTATAAATCTGCTTTAAATTCAAGTCAAAAGTAACTATCATAACAGGTACATAGTATTGTGCAGAAATAAAAATTACTAAAATTGAAATACATACTACCATCAAAATAAAATTAACCTGGCTTTTACCGAGCATCGATGAATAGTACCTTACCGCAAAGCCTATTATGAACATTACCGCGTAATATACGAACCCGTTTATTAAAAAGGCTTTCCAATTTTCCTTTACGCAATCTTTGAAGTCAGAAAAAATAAACGCGTGTTCTTCCCTTGCGTAATTTCTTGTAACTATCGTAAGCCCGGCAACAAAGGGTGAAACAAAAACGAACGGCAGATATGTTATGTATGTGTCGGCAACCTGCGGTACCAGTGTAAGCAGCCATGCAAGTACGCAGGCTGCCGTCACGGGAATCATAAAAAGCAGGTTCAGCTTTATTAAGTCAAAAAATTTGCGCCCAAGTACCGCAAAAAAACGTATGAACGGCTTTTGCGGCGGTGCATCCTTTCGGACCCCTGGGCCCGGCCTGTTATAATTAAGTTGGAACAGCTTCAATTTTGACCTCCCCTACCCTAATTTAGCACGTGGGTGGCATTTATTATATACTTCTTTGAAGTGGTCGTTTAAAAGGTGGACATACATCTGTGTTGATGAAATATCGGCGTGGCCGAGCATTGCCTGGATATCTTTAAGTTCGGCGCCGTTTTCAAGAAGGTGCAGGGCAAAAGAATGCCTCAGCGTACACGGGGTTATCTCCTTTACTATCTTAGCCTGTTTAGCGTATCCTTTTACAATTTTCCAAAAGCCCTGCCTTGTAAGCCTTTTTCCGTTTAAATTTATAAAAAGGGCATTCCCTCCATCAGGCGTTATGATTTCGCTTCGTACCCTGAAGATATAGTCGGACACGGCGGCGACAGCTGTAGGATAAACAGGGATTGTCCTCTTTGTTTTTCCGCTGCTGCAGCTCAGTGTACCGGCGTTTAAATGTATATCACCGACGTCGAGCATTACAAGCTCAGAGGCTCTTATGCCTGTTGCGTAGAGCAGTTCCAGCATCGCTTTGTCACGGCAGCCCTTGCTTTCGGAAATATCCGGCTGTGAAAGCAAAAGCTCTATCTCATCGCCGCTGAGTATTTCAGGAAATTTTTTAGGCTGCCTTTCAAGCTTGACCAATTTTGCTGGATTTTTATCCGATTTTCCCTTATATATTAAAAATTCATAGAAAGAACGTATGGACGCTATATTGCGCACCACCGTAGCGCAGGACTTATTGTTACTTTTCATGTAAACGACATAACCGTCAAGAAACTTCTTGTCGACTTGGGCCGGGTTGCAAATGCCGTTTTTAGAAGCATATTCCAAGAAAAAATTGACGTCCCGTACATATGAATCGAACGTATTGCCGGACACTGATTTTTGTTTTAACAAATATTCTCCGAAATCCGCACACAATTCTTTCATTTTTACTTTCCCTTCAATAAATCGCAGCAAAAATCAAGCGTCCAAAGATGTTTTAAAATAAATGCCGCAATAAAAGTTATTTAGAAAACAAATAAACCGCTAAGGCACATTGAAAGCAGAAAATCAATAACGGATGACAAAAACGCTATGAGTAAAATCAACCCGAAATGAAAAAGGTACGTACGCATTTTATACGATTTCCCCGACATGAGGCATCTCGAAAAGCCGCTGCTCTCTACACACGCAAATATAATGGCTATGCAGCATATATACGCTCCAGGCAAGATGACAAAAAGGTTAAATAGGACGCCTTTTAATTTATAAGCCGAGTAAAGGTATCCCGACGCAAGGCCAAGCCCGAAGCCACGGAAAAAAAGTATTACCGGAATAAAAAATACTCCCCACATTGAAAGGCCGCACAAAAAGCAGGCAAAAACAAATATAAACGCCGAAGCGAACGAAGCGAGAAGCGCCGTGGAAAACGGCTGCGAAGTCCGTGCCTGAAAATCGCACGCGAAAAGGAAATCCAGCTTTTTTAAGACGTTTTCCTCTGTATTGCGCGCGTATACAGACCCGAAAACCATTCCCGCAAGCAGGATAACCGCAAACAGCACAAAAGGCAGATTATTTCTTACCGCATATAACACATCTTCCGAAAAAGACCGTACGGATTGTTTTTTTAAACACAGCTTTTTACTGACAGGCATATTCATACATTCCTCCATCGTACCTAATAGAAATGTATGAACTACAAAGCCGCTATATGTTTTTTAAAGGCCTAATTCTTTGGTCCTTGCCGTGCAGGCCTTCATGGCATCGTCTATTATATCTTCAAAATGTTCCTTTTTAAAAACATCCACAGCCGCTGCCGTCGTACCGCCCTTAGTTGAAACCATTTTTATCAGTTCTTCAGGAGTACGGCCTGACTTTTTAAGCATCTCCACGCTGCCGCATATTGTTTGGCATATAATGTCAAATGCTGTGCCGGAGTCTATCCCCTGCCCCACCGCGCTGTCTATAACAGACTTCACAAAAAGATACACATACGCGGGGCTGCTGCCGCCTACTGAAACTATGGCGTCCATCTGGCTTTCATCTATAACCGAAACCGTGCCGCAGCACTCAAAGAGTGACCTTATAAACACGAACACGTCCCTCGGAACGTTCTCTGTTTTTGAAACAGCCGTTGCCCCCTTGCCCAAAAGCAGCGGTGTATTTGGCATAGCGCGTACAACAGGGCAGCGGCAAGACAGGCTTTTGGCAATAAACTCTGAAGAAATGCCGGCCGCTATGGAAACGAAGACCTTTTTCTCTGTTACCGTATGTTTTAAACTCCTCAAAAGGTCTGTAAAGTTTTGAGGCTTTACGGCTAAAAAAATAATATCGCATATTTTTGCAACGTCAACGTCGGACTCCGCACTGTTTACACCGTATTTTTGTTTTAGCGAGTCAAGCTTTTCGCTATGCCTGTCATATACAAAAATCCTATGCGGAGATATTTTTCCGCAGGAGGTTACTCCTCCGATTATGGCTCCGGCCATATTTCCGCCGCCTATAAAGCCTATTTTCCAATCTTCCGCTCCAAGCACCATTATATTCCTCCGTATAATTTTCCGCACCACATACGCACTGCGTTAGTTTTACTTAAACACACGCGGCGGCAGCCTCGCCGGCACTTACCGGCGCGGGCACGCCCGCATGCAAAATCCATCAATCTAATAAAAGCGCCGCATTAATTTGATTTTATTTGTATATAATATACTAATACTTTTCGTTCTGCTAATCAATATAGAAATCTACACAAAATTACCTTTTACGTGTTGTGTAAAAATAATCTTCCGCCAGTATAACGCGGCAAACCGCGCCATAAAAGATATACCGCCGCCTGATGCGCCGCCGCGGCGTTTTTCTTTCCATCAGGCATTTTCCGCATTATCAGCAAGCGCGGCCTGTATCATTACAGCACATTCAAGCCTCTTTTTTTCAAGTTCGCATGAAATCTTATGCGGCTTGAAAATATCTCCGGTATACTGCCAGTTGTTGGCGTTGCAACCGCCGCTGCAATAAAACTTTGCCCAGCAGCTTTTACACTCGGGTTTTGAGTACACATTTATCCCTGCAAAGCGTTTTTTAACGTTTTCATCTAACGAGCCGTCCATCACATTGCCCATTTTCCACTCTTCGTTCCCTACAAACTGGTGGCACGGGTAAATGTCGCCCAAAGGCGTAACGGCAACGTATTCATTTCCGCAGCTGCATCCGCGCAGGCGCTTTATCGCGCACGGCCCCTGATCCAAATCTACCATGAAGTGAAAGAAATCGAACTTTTTACCCGCTTTTGTCCTTTCAATGATAAATTTCGCAAGCCGGTCATACTCTTCGGAAATTCTCGGTAAGTCTTCCTCGCCTATAGAGTATGGCAGCCTTGGGTCCGACATGACTGGTTCTACAGATATCTTATTGAAACCTAAATCAAGCATATGGGCAATATCATTAGTAAAGTCAAGGTTGTACTTTGTAAAAGTCCCGCGCGTATAGTAGTCTTTACCTTCACCGCGCTTAGACACGAGCTTTTGGAACTTAGGGACTATGCTGTCGTAACTTCCCGCTCCCCCTGTCCTTATGCGCAGGCGGTCGTGCACGTTTTTGCGCCCGTCAAGTGACAGTATGACATTTGACATTTCCTTATTTATAAAATCTATTTTGTCATCGGTAAGCAGCAAACCGTTAGTTGTTATGGTGAACCTGAAATTTTTATTGTACTTTTTTTCAAGTCCCCTCGCATAGCTTACGGTCTGCCTGACAACGTCGAAATTCATCAGAGGCTCGCCGCCGAAAAAGTCTACTTCAAGGTTATGCCTTGATTTACTTTTTTCTATGAGAAAGTCTATCGCCCTTTTTGCAACGCCAAACGGCATAAGCATCCGCTCACCGCCAAAGTCGCCCTGTGCAGCAAAGCAGTAGGCACACCTAAGGTTGCAGTCATGCGCTATGTTAAGGCACATGGATTTTATCGGAGCATTTATCATCATTGAGGCAAATTTTTCATAATCATCCGATGAGAAAAGCTGCCCGTCCCTGTAAAGCTCCTTCAGCTCACAGTAAGCCTCGCGCACCGAGGGCTCGCCGTACTCGCCCTTTAAATCCGCAATCATCTTTTCAGGCGGGTCGTCTGGGACGCTGTCTGTGAGGTAGTCAAGCATTTTGAACGGGATATCGTCAAAGACGTGTACGGCGCCGCTGTTTGTGTCAAGCACAATATTAAAGCCGTTTAGCGAGTATTTATGTATCATCTGTTTTCTCCATCTATAAAAAATTTGCGGGCAAAAAAACGCGCGCGGCTTTTACATTCTCAGCAAGCCGCAGTCCCCGGTAAAGTATAAACGGGCATAATTTTGCCGCCGTATAGCGGCGGCAAAATTATGTATGTGTTACCTGTTTTTATTTTCGCACTTTTGGTTCGAAACTGTGCATGAAGTTTTGCACGCAGACTGGCAGGAAGCCTGGCATTCGCCGCATCCGCCTTTAACTGCGCTTTCTTTAAGGCTTGCCCTATTAAGTGTTTTAATATGTTTCATTTTTATTATACCTCCGTTAAATTACAATAATTATTATATCAATCTACCTTGGGATAGTCAAAATTATTTTCGTTTATGCTTTTTATTTACGGCCAAAAACCCGCCCATGGCACCTGAAATTGCCATAATAAGCATTTTTACACATGATGAAGCGCCCAAAGGCTCCTTAAACGCTATAAGACCGGCGGCAAGAAATAACAAAAAAAGCAAGAGCCCCGACAGCATGCCGCACAAAAGCCCGCGCTTTTTCGAGATTTTTGCTGTAACAAAGCCAGCTGCAAACGAGCACAGTACGGACACGGCTATAACAAAAGCAGGTATAAAGCCCTGCGGTATCTGCTCAGAAGAAACAAACAGCAGTGAAAAAACCGCAAGCAGAACCGCACACAGCGCGGCGCCCGACACGGAGCCTATGACTACCGCACGGAAAATAATAAATGAAGATCCCCTGACCGCAGTACTTTTAATGGTAACCGCCCCCCCTGAATATACTAATAAATATTCAGAAAAGGCCGGTTGTATTACTTTAAAATCGGACTATTATTTTTTCTCTTCATGTACCGTGTCGACGCTTCCGATAGCCCATTTTTTAATGTTCATCTTTGCACGGTCGGTACCCGTTTCTATAACAAGAATTCCGCTGTCTTCCCTTATACCGACAACCCTGCCGCTGATGCCGCCGATTGTCGTTATATTATCGCCTACCTGGACACTGTCACGCATTTGATCTTCTTTTTTCCTTTTCTTTTTCTGCGGGAGAATCATTAAAAGGTAAAGTATAACTATAAATACTACGCACTCTAAAATCAAAACCCAACCGTTTCCGCTGGAATTTGACTGGGTATTCGTTGCAAGCATAATGTGTGAAAAGTTCATTTGAACAACACCTCCTATCTTAGTATTAAAATTATAACAGTAAAATCTTTATCTTTCAAGCCCATAAACTATATTCTTCTGCTTATTAAAGGAAGATTGTCGTTAAAAAATCCGTTAAACGAATTATTATCGAGTGAATCACGTATTTTTTCAAAAAGAGTATTGTAGAAGTAAATGTTATGCATTACGGCAAGGCGCATGCCGAGCATTTCGCCGCTTTTAAACAAATGGTGTATATACGCGCGTGAAAAGTTCCTGCACACCGGGCAGCCGCACTTTTCATCCACCGGGCTTTCGTCCAAAGCGTACTTTGAGTTCATTATGTTGCGGCAGCCGTCCCAAGTAAACATATGCCCGTGGCGTGCGTTGCGCGACGGCATTACGCAGTCGAACATGTCTACGCCGCGTTTAACGGCTTCAAGTATATTTTCAGGTTTGCCTACTCCCATGAGGTACCTCGGCTTGCCCCTTGGCATTTCGGGTTCTACTTCTTCTATCACGCGGTACATTGTTTCGGCGCTTTCCCCTACCGCAAGCCCTCCTATGGCATAACCGTCAAGGTCAAGCTCATTTATACGGCGCATGCATGCCACCCTCAGGTCACCGTAAGTGCTGCCCTGGTTTATGCCGAACAGCATTTGTTTTTTGTTAAGCGTTCCGGGGCTCGAGTTAAGACGGTCCATTTCAGCTTTTGCCCTGTAAAGCCACCTTACGGTACGTTCGCATGAAGCGCGCGCGTAATCGTATTCGGCGGGATTTTTAACACATTCGTCAAATGCCATCGCTATGGTTGAGGCAAGGTTCGACTGTATGCGCATACTTTCTTCAGGCCCCATAAATATGCTGTGACCGTCTATATGCGACTGAAACGTGACGCCTTCCTCGGTTATATTGCGCAGTTTAGCAAGTGAAAACACCTGGAAGCCGCCGCTGTCTGTCAGTATAGGCCCGTCCCAGCGTGTAAATTTCTGGAGGCCGCCGAGCTTCCTTACGGTTTCGTCGCCCGGGCGCAGGTGCAGGTGGTAAGTGTTGCAGAGCTGTACCTGGCACTTGAGGTCCTTAAGGTCAAGCGCTGAAACGCCCCCTTTTATGGCTCCGCACGTCGCTACGTTCATAAACGCCGGTGTCTGCACGGTTCCGTGCGGCGTTGTAAGCTCGCCACGCCGCGCGCTGCCTTCTTCTTTAATTATACGAAACATCTTGTTATGTTATCCTTTCGGTCAGTATATGAACATGGCGTCGCCGAAACTGTAAAAGCGGTATTTTTCCTCAACCGCGGTGCGGTAGGCGTTCATAATATTATCGTACCCGGCAAAAGCCGAAACGAGCATGATAAGGGTGCTCTCAGGCAAATGGAAATTTGTTATAAGCCCGTCAAGCACGCCGAACTTAAAGCCCGGATAAATAAATATATCCGTCCACCCCGCACATTCCCTTATATCCCCGTACTTTGCGTAAGCCGACTCTACCGTCCGGCAGCTTGTTGTGCCTACTGAGATGACGCGCCCGCCGTTTTTATGCGTTTCGTTTATCATGTCAGCGGCCTTTTGCGGTATGTGGTAATGCTCCGAATGCATTTTATGGTCCGTTACCTTATCGGCCGTTACCGGCCTAAACGTGCCAAGGCCCACGTGCAAGGTGACAAACGCAAGCTTGACGCCCTTTTGCCTTACTTTTTCAAGAAGCTCTTTCGTAAAGTGCAGGCCCGCCGTCGGCGCCGCCGCCGAACCGTTCTCTTTCGAGTAAACCGTCTGGTAACGCTCGCTGTCTTTAAGCTCTGTTTTTATATAATGGGGAAGCGGCATTTGGCCTATCTTATCAAGTATATCATAAAAGTTGCCGTCATATGAAAACCTTACGAGCCTGTTTCCGTCATCTATTATCTCAAGGACTTCGGCGCTCATGACGCCGCCGCCGAAAATAAATTTTGAGCCTGGTTTTGCCCGTCTGCCGGGGCCTGTAAGCACTTCCCATACATCTCCGTCCCTGTGTGTAAGCAAAAGGAACTCGACTTTTGCTCCGGTGCCTTCTTTTATGCCGTAAAGCCTTGCCGGCAAAACCCTCGAGTCGTTCAGTATGAGGCAGTCCCCGGGGTTAAGGCAGTCTATTATATCGTAAAAATGCTTATGCTCTATTTTACCCGTCCTCCTGTCGAGGGTAAGCAGCCTTGATGCGTCGCGCGGCTCTATAGGCGTCTGTGCGATAAGCCCTTCCGGTAAATCATAGTAGAAATCCTTTGTTTTTAAGTTGTTTAAGTCAAGCGTCATTAATTCTATCTCCCACATGCATTATTTAAACTGGCCATATACTTAAAAAATATCAATATCTATTATAAATAAATTGACAAGCAATAGCAATACATGTTATTATAATTCAAAACTTAATAAAATCGGAATAGAGGCGCGGATTTCAAGAGTAGTGTGCAGTGGTGCCGCCAGGGCCGCATGTGAAAGGGGAATCCGCCGAAGAAGGATGTTTTGGCAGAATATTCTTTTGGTCGTTATGTCAACAGCATAACGACTGTCATCAATTTGAATTGGTGGAGCGCTATTGCAGTTGTTGTCAGATTGCTTTTCCCGCGCGTGTCTGGCGGCGTGCTGCTCCGCTTTCGACTGATGACCGGTTTTCAACCGGTTTTTCTTTTACCCCGCGGCCTGGCGCAGTCCGCGGGTACATTACCGCAATATAATATATATGTGAAATATTATCATACAATGGAGGTTCAGTTCTGATGAAAAAGTATAAAGTAGGTATAATCGGCGCGACGGGCATGGTAGGCCAGCGTTTTGCCACGCTGCTTGAAAACCACCCGTGGTTCAGCGTAGCCGTGCTTGCGGCAAGCCCGCGCTCGGCGGGGAAGACTTACAGTGAGGCTGCAGGCTCAAGGTGGCTTATGACTTCACCAATGCCTGAAAGCATGAAAAACATGGTCGTTTTGGATGCGGAAAAAGACGTTAAAAAAATAGCCGGCATGGTTGACTTTGTTTTCTGCGCCGTCAACATGGATAAACAAAAGGCGTGTGAGCTTGAAGAAGCGTACGCAAAGGCGGAGTGCCCTGTTATCTCGAACAACAGCGCCCACAGGGCAACCCCGGACGTGCCTATGATAGTACCTGAAATAAACCCGTCGCACGCGGAGGTAATAGAAACGCAGAGGAAGCGCCTCGGTACAAAACGCGGTTTTATAGCGGTAAAGTCCAACTGCTCGCTTCAAAGCTACGTACCGGCCGTTACGCCGCTTATGGACTTAGGCGTCACTAAAGTGCTCGCCTGCACTTACCAGGCTATCTCAGGCGCCGGCAAGACTTTCAAAACAATGCCTGAAATACTTGACAACGTAATACCGTATATAGGCGGTGAAGAGGGCAAGTCGGAAAACGAGCCAATGAAGATATGGGGCCACGTCGAAAACGGCTTAATCGTAAACGCAGAAACGCCGAACGTAACTTCGCAGTGCCTGCGCGTGCCGGTTTCAGACGGGCATATGGCCGCCGTTTTCGTTTCATATGAAAAGAAAGCAGAGCTGGAAGAAATCATAAAAAGGTGGGAAAGCTTCAAGGGTGAGCCGCAGGAGCTTAACCTGCCAAGCGCGCCTAAGCAGTTCCTCCACTATTTCCGTGAAAATGACCGCCCGCAGCCTAAACTTGACAGGAACCTTGAAAACGGCATGGCGGTTTCCATCGGGCACCTTCGCCCCGACAGCCAGTATACCATAAAGTTCGTATGCCTGTCGCACAACACCCTGCGCGGAGCCGCAGGCGGCGGTGTCTTGATGGCTGAACTCCTTTGCTCCAAGGGTTATATGGACTGATTGTTTTATCGGTAGTATTAATTTTTATCAATTAAAATTAATTTAATTTTACTGGGAGGCAGTAAAAATGAAAAAGCTTATTTTCAAAGGTTCTGCCGTAGCACTCATAACTCCCATGAAGCCCGATGGATCTGTAAATTACGATACCCTTGGAAAACTGATAGATTTTCAAATTAAAAACGGAACCGATGCCATACTTGTCTGCGCCACTACCGGCGAGTCGCCCGTGCTGACGCACAACGAGCACTGCTCCGTAGTTGAGTACACAGTAAAAAGGGTAGGCAAAAGGGTTCCCGTCATCGCAAGCTCGGGCAGCAACAGCACTGCATACGCCGTAGAGCTTTCTAAAGACCTGCAGGATGCCGGCGCCGATGCGCTGCTTACCATAACGCCTTATTACAATAAAACATCGCAGGCCGGGTTTGTAAAGCACTTTTACTACATCGCCGACAGGGTAAACGTCCCTATGATACTGTACAATATACCTTCAAGGACGGGATGCAACATAAAGCCCGAAACGTACCTTGAGCTTTCGAAACATCCAAATATAGTTGCAACTAAAGAAGCAAACGGCGACATTGCGGCCACGGCTAAAACCATATCGCTGTGCGGCGACGCCCTTGCTTTATACTCAGGCGAAGACAACCAGACGCTCCCCATGATATCACTTGGCGGCAAAGGAGTCATCTCCACAACCGCAAATGTTGTGCCGGACGTTATGCATAAGATATGCGCGGACTACTTTGCAGGCAGCACCGAAAGCAGCCGCAGGACTTTTTTGGAGTACATCGACCTTATGAACGCGCTGTTTGTTGACGTAAATCCAATGCCTGTGAAGTTTGCGATGAATGAACTCGGGTTTGCGTGCGGGCCCTGCCGTCTGCCTCTTACCGAATTAAGTGAGGAAAATAAAAACGCCGTTAAAGCCGCTATGAAAAAGCACGGCCTTATTTAGCCTTACGCCCGTTTACGTAAATACTTTTAACTGCTGAGATGAAAGGAATTAAAAAATCAAATGACTAAAATCATTTTAAGCGGATGCTGCGGGACAATGGGAAAAGTCGTTTCATCATGCGTTAAGGAGAACCCTGACTGTGAAATAGCGGCCGGCATAGACGTGCGCCCATGCCCTGATGCCGGTTACCCTGTGTACAAAAATGCCGGAGAAATCGCGGCCAAAGCAGACGTACTGATAGATTTTTCAAATCCATCGCTTCTTTCATTGCTGATAGATTTCGGCCAAAAGACCTCCACTCCCCTTGTACTGTGCACAACAGGCTACACAAAAGAACAAAACGAAGCCATAAAGGAAGCGTCGCGTACTCTGCCGGTTTTTTGTTCGGGCAACATGTCACTCGGCATAAACCTGCTTGTAGGCCTTGCTAAAAAAGCCGCGGCAGTTTTGGGGGACGGCTTCGACATAGAAATCGTCGAGCAGCATCATAACCAAAAAATAGATGCGCCGAGCGGCACGGCACTTATGATAGCCGACGGCATTTCTTCCGCTTTGGGGAAAAATATGGACTACGTCTACGACAGGCACTCCCAAAGGAAGAAAAGGGGGAAAACCGACATCGGCATCCATTCTATCCGCGGAGGCACTATAGTCGGGGAGCATGAAGTGATCTTTGCAGGCAACAACGAGGTCGTCAAAATTTCACATTCGGCCCAGTCAAAGTCGATTTTTGCAAACGGCGCCATTAAAGCCGCCGTGTTCCTTGCAGGCAAGCCTGCCGGGCTGTACGATATGTCCGACCTTTTAAACGAAGTAAAATAAGGAGGAATATAACATGGATATTGTTCCCGAGATATCCGCTTCAACCGATATTACCCTTGTAACGCTTCAAAAGTGCCCGTCCGATATTAATTTTTTAGCTGATTTTTTTAAAAAAGTCAGTTCCTTAGGCGTTGACGTTGACATGATCTCACTGGCTCCGGCCTATGGGGCCTACACTTCGGTTTCCTTTACAATTTCCGACGATGACTTTGATAAAGTTTACAGGTTTACCCTTGAGCTCGACAAAAAGATGCACTTGGGCGCAAAAGTCAGCAGCCGCAACTGCAAGATTTCAATTTACTCCGACAAAATGAAAAACTGCCCCGGAGTTGCCGCGGCGGTTTTTGAAAAAGCAGCCGGCGTAAACGCGGACATACGGCTGATAACGACTTCCGAAGTGGATATATCTCTGCTTGTAACCGACGCTGACTTTGAAAGCACTTTAAAATCACTTGAGGATTATTTTAAAACTAAAGCAAATTAAAGCCAGCGCTTCCGCCGGCATGAACAAATGCTCCCTTATGCAAAAAAGGGAGCATTTGTTTGTGCCATGTATGATTGCCGGGTTGGTTTTTTTATAAAAATTTTTGCTTTTATTATCGCACTGCTCAAAAATTCATCGAATAAGCCTTTAATTATTGACTTTTCACCATGTATGTATTATTATTTATTGGAGAGTTTTTATTTGACAAATTGAATTAAAATCTTTTCCGTAAGGGAATAAACGAAACCGCTTTTTTTGAATTTCATATTTACGTTTATTACCTGTATTTTTGCTGTGTTTTAGTTCTTTATGTAGAATAAATTGCATAGTCTTTTCCTGCGGAACCTGCAAAATTTCAAAAAAATTTGATATACTAAGTATTGATTTTATAATTGATTGGAGCGTAATATCTTGGATAAGTTTATGATAGAAGGTGGGCATCGCCTGTGCGGTGAAATCAATATAAGCGGAGCTAAAAACGCAGCCGTTGCCATACTTCCCGCTTCCATTTTATCAAACGGCATATGCCGTATTGAAAATATTCCTAATATTACCGACGTTGCGTCCATTACGCGGATACTTTCCGATATGGGCGCAAAAATCCGCGTTTTAAATAAATCGTCTTTGGAAATTGACCCGCGCCCTGTAAGCACTTACGTTGTCTCCGATGAACTTGCGCGCCATATACGCGGTTCCTATTACTTTTTAGGCTCGCTTTTGGGCAGGTTCCGCCACGCGGTTGTAACCATGCCCGGAGGGTGTGACTTCGGTGTGCGCCCTATAGACCAGCATTTAAAGGGCTTTATGGCGCTTGGCGCAAAGTACCAGCTTGAAAACGGCATGGTCAACGTATCGGCCGACAGTTTAAAAGGCGCTAATATATACCTTGACGTTGTTTCAGTCGGCGCCACGGTAAATATTATGCTTGCTGCTGTAAAAGCCGAAGGCCTTACAGTTATAGAAAATGCCGCCAAGGAGCCGCATATAGTCGATTTGGCTAACTTTCTCAATTCGATGGGCGCCGACATAAGGGGCGCCGGTACCGATGTTATAAAAATATACGGTGTAAAAGAACTTAAGGGCACTACGTACACTATTATCCCCGACCAGATAGAGGCCGGAACTTATATGGCCGCAGCTGCCGCAACCGGCGGGAACGTACTTATAAAGAACGTTATACCTAAGCACCTTGAGTCTATCTCCGCAAAGCTTGAAGAAATGGGTGTCATGGTTGAAGAATACGACGACTCTGTACGCGTAAGCAGAACCGGTGAGTTGAACAAGTGCAACATAAAGACGATGCCGCACCCGGGCTTTCCCACTGATATGCAGCCGCAGATGGCCGTACTGCTTTCAATCGCGCATGGGACAAGTATCATAAACGAAAGTGTATGGGACAACAGGTTCCGCTACGTTGAGGAGCTTAAACGCATGGGCGCAAACATATCTGTCGACGGTAAACTCGCGGTTGTAGAAGGCGTAGGCCACTTAAACGCAGCGCCTGTAAAGGCCCCCGACCTTAGGGCCGGCGCGGCGTTACTGATAGCCGCACTGTGCGCGCACGGTACTACGCAGATAGAAAATATAAGGCAAATAGAACGCGGCTACGAGGACGTTGAAGATAAACTGCTTAATATAGGCGCGAACATACGCAGGGTCCATATACCCGATGCAGAAAACGCTAAAGTAATATAAATTTATTATGTGAAAGGATTGGCTGCGCCATTCCTTTTTGTTGTGCTGGGAGTGGAAAGATGGCGCGTTTTTGCCCGCTTTTCAGCGGGAGCGTAGGCAACAGTTATTACATAGGTTCATCTGAAAAAGGAATTTTGATAGATGCCGGGCGTTCGGCAAAACAGCTCGAAAATATGCTCGAAAAATGCGGTATTGATATTTCAGCCGTAAAAGCTATATTTATCACACATGAACATTCGGACCACGTAAAAGGGCTGCGTGTTTTTGCTTCGCGGTATGGCCTGCCGGTGTACGCTTCAGGCGGCACTATGTCGTCGCTTGATAAAATGGGATGCCTTAACGGTTCAAAGTTCAAAAGCTGCGTAATTAGCGATTCGGGCGTTGAATGTGCAGGCTTGGAAGTAATGCCTTTCAGGACTTCGCACGACAGCGCAGAAAGCATAGGATACAGTATAAAAACAAGCGACCAAAGGAAAATTGCCGTCTGCACGGATATAGGGTACATGTCAAGCGAAGTGCATGAGAGCCTGTGCGGTACGGATATGGCCGTTTTGGAGTCCAACCACGACGTCGGTATGCTTGAAAACGGCCCGTATCCGTATTCATTAAAAAGGCGGATAATGTCTGAAACAGGCCACCTGTCAAACATGGACTGCGCCGCCGAACTGTGCAGGCTTGCAAAAAAGGGCACTACGCGTTTTGTCCTTGTACATTTAAGCGAGCATAATAACACGCCGGAGCTTGCATTTCAGACTTCGCTGTGCTCGTTGTCGCTTATGGGACTGCAAAAGGGCACCGACTTCGAATTGTATGTTGCACCGAAAGAAAATATTTCCGGAAAATCTATTTATTTTTAACTTAAAACCTGTGCCATAAGTATTTTAAGCATCCCGTGCGTACTGCCGGGGTGCTTATTTGCATGGCAAAACCACACGCCGGTCATGCGGCGTTCGGCTTATTTTACTTTTTAGATAAAAGCCGTACTATTTTTTGCCGGTTACAGTGCACAATACCGCCTTACTTTTTGTGTGAGGTCCGCTAAGCTGCGCTGCGCTGTAAACCTGCAGCATAAAGCATCCGGAAGTTTCCAGCATTATTTTATTAATAAAGTACACAGGTACCTTACAAACTTCGGTTTTATCTGATATAATATTGAGCTGGACAATAAAATAAGAATAAGAATTGATATGGCTGGGCTGTTTGTCCGGCGTTTACATTTACACGCTTTCAATTTAATAAAAAGTTAATTATATAATTTATTTTTTAATATATTTTTATTTATAATAAACTAATGTACCTAACTATTAACATAAACATACAGGTGATAAAAATGTCCGAAAAAATAGATATGAAAAATTATCAGTTCACTTTATCTCAAAACAACAGCCTGGAGATTCCCGAAAATGTACTGCGAGAGTGGCAAAGTATATTGGACATACTTGCACGTATCGGGAAGGTCAGGGCAGCTTTAATTATGAAAATGTCCGGTGAAGACCTGGAGGTTTTCATGTCAAGCAAAACCCCTGATAACCCTTATAGCATAGGGCATAAAAACCGGTATGTAGACTCCGGCCTTTACTGTGAGCGCGTCCTTAAGCAAGGGTCCATGTTAATGGTTCCGGATGCGGGCGAGTCAGCCGAGTGGAAAAATAATCCGGATATGAAATACAACATGAGATGTTATCTGGGCTTCCCCATCAAGCTGCCAGGCGGCGGTTACTTCGGGACGATCTGCCTGTTGGATACAAAGAAAAATGATTTTTCGCAGGACATCAAAGACTGCATGGAAAAAATGAGGGACCTAATCGAAAACAACTTGCTGCTCATATATCTGAGTGCAACTGACAGGCTGACAGGTTTATATAACCGTACATATTTTAATGAAAAAATAGAATCGGAAATAATGTTCTCACAAAAAAAGAATACGCCGATTACGGCAATGATGCTTGACATTGATCATTTTAAAAACATCAATGACACGCAAGGGCATTTAGCCGGGGATAACGCGCTTATGCGGTTTGCCGGCACCATAGTAGATTCCCTGCGGAAAACAGACATAGCCTTCAGGTTAGGCGGAGATGAATTTTTTATTTTAATGCCAAATACATCGCTAAATGACGCACTGACAGTTGCGGACAGATTATGCAATAATATTAAAAACAGCAGGATTATCCCAAATTCGCCTGTTACGGCAAGCGTCGGCGTTGTAGAGCATATGCCAGATGAGTCTTCTGAACGGTGGTACGTAAGGCTCGACAACGCATTATATGAAGCTAAAAAAAAGTTCGGCAATCAGATTGCAAAGTAAATCGCCTTTACGCAAAAAACATCAGTACAAGCTGCCGCCTTGGAGTTTATATCCAAAGGCGGCAGCTTGTACTGCAATTAAAAATTCATATTTTACTTATCAGATATGTACTGCACTCCGTCTTTAGTTATGCGGGCATAAACGTACGGCTTAACCTCCGGCTGAGCCGTGTCTATCGAAAAGGCTGCGGTGAAAGTCTTTGCCGCGGCCTTGCAAAGTTCATCTGAAGAAGTATACAGCGTTGCCACTGTTTCTCCTCTTTTGACGCTGTCGCCCACTTTTTTATTAAATACTATACCGGCGCTGTAGTCAATGACATCGTCCTTTGTTTCCCTCCCCGCGCCGAGCTGCATAGAAGCCGTCCCGCACAGCTCCGCGTTTATTGCGTGTACAAATCCGTCCTTCTCCGCTTTTACGTCATAAGCAATATTTGCCCTGTCGAATTTTGACGTATCGTCGAGTACTGAAACGTCACCTCCCTGCGCGGCAACCATCTGCTTAAGTTTTTCATAAGCGCTGCCGTCTGCAATGCTTTTTTCAGCCATAACTCGGCATTGCTTAAGACTGCCCTTACCGGCAAGGCAGAGCATATTAGCCGCAAGATGCATACAGATTTCATAAAGGTCGCGGGGACCAGTCCCCCGGAGCGTCATGCAGACTTCCTGTATTTCGAGAGCATTCCCTACAGCTTTGCCGAGCGGCTGGTCCATATTCGTTACGAGCGCGACCGTTCTCCTCCCCGACTCTTCTCCTATGGCGACCATAGCCTCGGCAAGCTTTACGGAGTCCTCAACAGTTTTCATAAAGGCTCCGCTTCCCGTCTTAACGTCGAGCAGTATGCGGTCTGCCCCTGCGGCTATCTTCTTACTCATTATGCTTGAAGCTATAAGCGGTATGCTGTCAACTGTCGCCGTAACGTCCCTTAAAGCATACAGTTTTTTGTCGGCCGGCACAAGGTTGCCCGACTGCCCTATAACGCTTGCGCCCACCGTACGGACTATATTTAAAAACTGCTCCATCCCTATGGAAACTTTAAACCCGGGAATAGACTCCAGCTTGTCAAGCGTGCCGCCCGTATGCCCAAGCCCCCGCCCGCTCATTTTGGCTACAGACACGCCTAACGAGGCAACTATGGGCAAAACTACCAGCGTAGTTTTATCCCCTACTCCGCCCGTACTGTGTTTGTCTACTTTTATGCCCGGCACGGATGAAAGGTCGGCCATATCTCCGGATTTGGCCATTGCCATCGTCAGGTCGGCGGTTTCCCTGCCCGTCATACCGTTAAAGCATATGGCCATCAAAAGCGCCGACACCTGGTAATCAGGAATCTTGCCGGCAACATAGCCGTTTATAAAATAATTTATCTCATCCTTTGAAAGTTCCCCGCCTTTTTTCTTTTGCTCGATTATATCGTACATTCTCATAATACAATGCCCCCTTCATACCAAAATAAATGAATACCGCCGCCCGCGGAACCACGTGCTAACTACTTTAAATTTTTAGGTCCGAAACCGCGCGGCAGCAGCTCTTTCAGCTTAAAAGCGTGCGGTGAGCCGCCGCTGCCAGCTAAAATTATCCTGAATGTATCGGGGTCGCAGAATTCCATCATAACCTGCCTGCAGACACCGCACGGCGGGCACTCTTCCGACGGTTCCTCATGCTCTTGGCCGCCGGCTACGGCAATCTGCACAAAGCTGCGCTCGCCCTCGCTCACGGCTTTAAAAAACGCTGTGCGTTCGGCGCAGTTTGACGGCGAATATGAAGCGGACTCTATGTTGCAGCCTGTAAACAGCTTCCCGCTTTTTGTAAGGAGCGCGGCTCCCACCGTAAAGTGCGAATAAGGCGCGTAGGCACGGCGCCTTGCTTCAGCGGCTTTTTGCAGCATTTCTTCGTCAGTTGGCATTAACGCCGCCTTCTTCCTTTTTCACGAGCTTAACAACCCTGCTTGTTCCAAGCCTTTCGGCGCCAAGTGAAATAAACTTTTCCGCATCCTCAAGCGTTTTTATCCCACCGGCGGCCTTTATCCTTACATTTGTGCCTACATGCTTTTTAAAGAGCGCGACATCGTCAAACGTTGCCCCGCCTGTCGAAAACCCCGTAGATGTTTTTATAAAGTCCGCGCCGGATTTTGTGACAGTTTCGCACATTTTTATTTTTTCACTTTCAGTCAGAAGGCATGCTTCTACTATAACCTTAAGCACTTTACCGGCGCAGGCGTCTTTTACCTGTTTTATCTCGTCCAGCACCGCGCCGTACAGGCCGTCTTTGACCCAGCCGATATTTATCACCATATCGACCTCATCCGCACCGTTACTAACGGCGTCCCTTGCTTCGAAAACTTTCGCGGCCGTCGTGTCATAACCGTTCGGGAAACCTATGACCGTACATATTTTAACGCGTCCATTAGAATATACTCCCGCGCGTTTTACATATGACGCCGGTATACAGACGGATGCCGTACGGTACTTTATCCCGTCGTCGCAGATTTGTTTTATCTCGTCCCACGTGGCGGTCTGCGCGAGGAGTGTATGGTCCACTTTACTGAGAATATCTTTTATATCCATAAATGTAAGCCTTCTTTTAATAAATTTTTACCTTGTTCCTTTTTCATAAGGTATGCCGTCTTCCTTAGGCGCTACCGCGCGCCCTACAAAGAGTATCAGTACTATGATGGTAAGTATGTACGGGAGCATTGCGAGTATTTCCGACGGTATGGCAAACTTTCCTCCGCCGAGCACTACCGTAAGCGCCTGTGCGAAACCGAACAGAAGGCACGCGCCGTACGCTCCGTAAGGCGTCCATTTGCCGAAAATCACGGCGGCAAGCGCTATGAAACCCTGCCCGCTTATGGCAGTCGGAGTGTACTGCGGTATGATGTCAAGCGTCATGCAGCCTCCGCCGAAGCCCGCGAATATACCTGAAAGCAGTACGCATGTATAGCGTATTTTAGTAACGCTTATGCCGAGCGAGTCCGCCGCCGCGGGATGCTCGCCTACTGCGCGTACCCTTAACCCCCACTTGGTTTTGTAAAGGACGAACCATAAAATAACCGCCAGGGCCGCCGCAAGTACGGCGGTTATATCCAAATTTAAATTTTTTACAGCCGTGCTGCCGGTTTTTATATTACCGAATATTTTTGGAAGTTTGTTTGCTATAGGTTTCGACATTGTCGCCCCGTCGAAAAACATCCGGCACAGAAAGAGTGAAAAGCCCGGGCCGATTAAATTAAGCGCAATGCCTGAGATGGTCTGGTCGGCTTTAAACGTCACCGACGCGACGGCGTGCAGCAGCGCAAGCAGCCCGCCCGCCAGCCCAGCCAT